>Ga0099364_10001992_pt1 | contig 32903 bp, 33 predicted proteins | sample TergutTh196P3_FD_73070 | JGI IMG/M metagenome (GOLD analysis project Ga0099364, IMG submission 73070) | Microcerotermes parvus P3 segment gut microbial communities from Pointe-Noire, Republic of the Congo - Th196 P3 | ecosystem: Host-associated > Arthropoda: Insects > Digestive system > Gut ... | reverse complement strand
GATATATAAGAATGCATAATAATATATATACATAGCTACATATTTAATATCATATTCATATAAATCATTGTATAAACTGCTTTTATAAATAGTTTGATTTTTCAAATGATGAACTTCCGTTGTAATGACTATTTAGTTGTTTAAGTAAGCAGTCAGTCGGATACTTTCATTCTCTATGAACCAAACTCAATTGAGATGAAAAGCAGATAAAAGCTTTTCGTTACTTAATGAAGTCCCAGTTTAGCTTAATAAACTTGATAGTCATTTTATTTTTTATTATTTGCTAAAGCATTGTTCGTTAGCTCCCGATAAAAAATACATAAGAGTGCTGCCTTTCAGTTCAGGAGGAAAAAATTGCGCGGAGCGTGTTTTAGGTTTAGCTGACAGGAATCAAGGATAACAAGTTTATGCAGCGTTCTCGCAAATTTATACAACGGAGGTTTTCTGTATGTTAAGATCGCTTATGACGGCTGTAACGGGTGTGCGTGCTCATCAGACAATGCTTGACGTCGTGGGTAACAACGTCGCTAATGTCAATACAACGGGGTACAAAAAAAGCTCGACGGTTTTTCAGGATTTGCTTTATCAAACAGGGCGCGGAGCGACCGCCCCCGGGGATAACCGGGGCGGTATCAACCCGTTGCAGGTTGGCTTGGGGGTTCAGGTCGCCGGTGTTGAAATGGTGAACATCGCGGGGCCTCTCCAGTATACCGGCAACCGCACCGATATAGCTATATCCGGCGACGGCTTTTACGTTCTCTCCGACGGGATGAGCAATTTATATACGAGGGCAGGAAATTTCACTCTTGACGGGCGTGGCACGCTTGTCCACATAGGAACGGGATTTAGGGTGCAGGGATACGAGATGGTGCAGGACCCCAGCAATCCTATGAACTACATTCAGGGCGCTTCGCTCGGCGATATCCGGCTTCAGGTGGGCGCCAAAATGGAAGCGAATGAGACCACCGTCGTCGGTTACAGGTGCAACCTCGACAGCACGGTAGGGACTTATCTTCCTTTCGGCATAACCAACATGGATGCCACGGCAACATTTAAAGTGCGGGAAGAATTCGCCTTGCCGGGGCAAATGCCGTACAGAGAATTTACAATAGTAAATAATGGGAGTCCGGGGATTAATATAGGTGAATTCGTTAAATATACTATAACAGGGCCTGGAGGAGAAGTTGAAGTACGGCTTCAGATCACGGACATAAAAGACGGTAAACCGGTATTAGAGCTTGCAAGTGATCCCTCCCTTGAACGTACCGGCGCTGAAAATGCTATGGTGCAATATTTTGAAGGCGTGCTTAGAATAGTGGATACGTCCACTGATAGGCCAATTTGGACGGCGGATGTGCTTTCAGGTTCTAACTATACTTCGTTCGAATTAGAGAATAAAGCTGAAAATCGTACCCATGATGTCTTGCTTGAATTTGACAGGAATGCGTCAGGAAGTACCATGGGAGCCACTTTTTGGGTAAAAGATTATGTTCCTGTCGAGATTGGTGATGTTGTAGCTAATTTTGATTTTCCTACTACTATAGCTGACCCTGTTGTAGTTGATCCGGCTGTAACTGTAATTGCTCCTGGTTTTCCTGGTGATCTTATTCCTGTTCCTGATCGTGATGTAGTTGTTGGTGATACTGTTACTGTTACTGTTCCTGTTGCTATTAATACTACTGTTGAGATAAATGGGCAAACTGTTCCTGTTACTGTTACTGTTCCTGCTGAAGTTGGCATTGGCATTACTACTGCCGGTGCTGGCTCTTTTGATAATACAGTTAATGTTAATGCTACTTTTACGGGTACTGTTAATGTAGGTGGTCAAACTGTCCCTGTTACTGTTGATGTTCCTGTTGATGTTCGGGTTGTTGTTGATGTTGATGCGAGTGGCGGTGTTACTGTTAATGATTTAAGTTCGGGAATTATTTATACTACTGGTGCTGCTGCTGCTTATAACCCTACCGCAGGAAATCCTGATTCTATAACTGTCAATGTTCCTGTTGCTACTAATGTTACTGTTGAGATAAATGGTGTAAATGTTCCTGTTCCCGTTACTGTTAATGTTCCTGTTCCTGTCAGAGTTGAGGTTACTGGCACTGGTACTTTTACTGGCACAAATAATAGTGCTCGCGCTACTGGTACATATATTGAAACTGTTGTCATAGATGGTCGAACTTTTGAAGTTCCTGTTACCGTTAATGTTCCTGTTAATGTTAATGTTACTGTTGATGTTGGCCCGAATGGCGTTACAATTAATAATGCCGTTTCAGAAATTACTCTTCGTGATGAGCCCGCTGTCTACCCTGCCGCTGTTTCTTATATGAGGAATCCTCCTGTTAAAATTGATATTCCTATTAATCCTGACGGAACTTTCAATATACCGGACGTTGGGCTTGATCTGATACCCATGAAGACTCCTGATTCCGGCGATTTCCCGGCGCTTTGGGAGGGGGGCGAAAGGATCATAATTAAGCCTGCCGCCAGCGGGCGCGGAATTCAACTCGAAGCCATAAACGATCCGGGCAAACTTCATGAACTTAGTATAGTATCCACAACAATACAGGATATGACGGCGACCCACGCCACCAAGCTTGACGTCTTCGATTGCCAGGGTATCGCCTATACCCTTGAGGTCGTTTACAAAAAAATAGGACTAAATGTTTGGCGTTGGGAGGCGTTCTTCCCCAATGAGCCCGATTTGGTGCCTGACCCCGCCAGCGGTTCTTTATATTTCGGGCCGTGCGGCAAGCTGATTGACCCGCCTTCCGCCGATATAGCAATTCCATACAGCTTAAAGGGGTCCATGAACGGCAAGATAACGCTCGATTTCTCCGGCCAGTCGTTCGGACACAACGACGCCATAGAGGGAGTAACGCAATATGGCACCTCGTCAACGACGAAAGCCTATTATCAGGACGGCTATGCCATGGGTACGATGACCGATTTCTCGGTCGCTAAAAATGGGGTCATAAACGGAATTTATTCCAACGGAAAAGTAATCCCGCTTTACCGGCTGGCGCTCGCGCTGTTCGACAACCCGACCGGGCTTGACAGGGTCGGCAGCACGTCCTTCCGCGAGTCGGCAAACTCGGGGATCGCTCAGATAGGCGTCCCGATGGAGGACGGCACGGGGGAGACTATTGGAGGCAACCTTGAAATGTCAAATGTTGACCTTGCGGAGGAGTTCACCCGGCTGATATTGGCCCAGCGCGGATTCCAGGCGAACGCCCGTATCGTTACCGTCAGCGACAGTATCCTTGAAGAAGCGGTAAATTTAAAGAGATAATTTTTTATCTGATAGGAATGGTGGCAGCTAATGATTGAACTTCATCGCCTGAACGGAGAACCTTTTGTACTCAATTCCGATTTGATCGAGACTATGGAGATGACGCCCGATACGGTAGTGAGATTGTTTAACGGCAATCGTTACTTAGTCAAAGAATCCACGGAATATATAATCACGGCGATCACGAAATTTCGCGGTTCTTCGGGTTATGCCTGCATTCCAATGGTCCTGACGGGAGAAGAGAAATAATATTTATGCTATTATCTTGCGGGGAGGCCAAAAAGTTTCTTCCCCGCGTTTTTTTAGTTTTAGGATTTATAGTTCAATCGGCTGAGGTGTAAATTCAATGGATTTAATGACTATTATTGGAGTTTTGATATCTTGGGTGCTTGTTATAGGCGCTATGGCCGGAGGCGGGGAGGGAATGGCTTACGTTGACTTTCCTTCCGTGCTTATAACTATCGGCGGCACGACCGGCGCGTTGATAGCGTCAAGTCCGACTGAGAGACTGAAAAATGTGGGAGGGATATTCAAAAGCGCCTTCTTCACAAAAGGCAGCAAAGATATGGTCGCGCTTGTCCAAACTATCGTGAGTTTCGCGGAAAAAGCAAGGCGCGAGGGTTTGCTGTCCCTTGAAGGGAGCGCGTCCGAGCTTACGGATAACGAATTTTTACGAAAGTCGATCCAGCTCGTTGTTGACGGCACTGACCCGGAGCTTGTCAGGGCGATACTCGACACTGAAATAGGAATACTGGAAAGCCGCCATTCGTCAAATAAATCGCTTTTGGATGCGGGCGCTGAGCTATCTCCGGCATTCGGAATGATAGGGACGTTAATCGGCCTGATAGCGATGCTTGGAAACCTGACGGACGTTGAAGCGCTTGGGCCGGGAATGGCAGTCGCCTTGATCACTACAATGTATGGATCAATGATGGCAAATATGATATTTATTCCTATATCGAAGAAATTGTCCGTCCGTTCGGGCGAGGAAGTGCTGTCGCTTGAGCTTATGGTCGAAGGCGTCCTTTCCATTCAGGCAGGGGAAAACCCAAGGATAGTCGAGGAAAAGCTTAAAGTCTACCTTCCGCCGAAACAGCGCAGCCAGCTTGAGAAAGCCAGAAGCGGGGGCGGTGAGTAATGGCGCGGAAGAAAAAAGAGGCGGAGGCCTCTCCTGGAGCGCCTTTGTTTATGGCAACGTACGGCGACATGGTCACGCTGATTTTGTGTTTCTTCGTGCTTCTCTTCGCCATGTCAACCATTGACGCTCAAAAATTTCAGAGGTTGATTATCTCATTCAGAGGATCGCTTGGTGTGATGAAGAGCGGGAGAGCTCAGGAAGAAGCCGACGCTCCGTTTGGAGGGGAAAGAGGCCAGTCTCCCGGTTCCGCCCCGCGTTTTGAAATGGATACAAGGAGCGTTGCCAGAACCATTGAAGCTTATCTTAAAAGAGAAGACCTTGAAAAATCCATCCAGGTTCGCATAGACCAGCGCGGAATAACCGTCTCCATGTCGGACCAGTTTATGTTTGACAGCGGAAGCGCTGAATTAAAGTCCGCCGCAAAAAGGACTCTGTCCATGATCGCTTCTATGGTCAGGGATGTGGCTCCCGCCGTGGCGGTGGAAGGGCATACGGATAACAATCCGCTTACGGGCGGCATATATCGTAATAACTGGGGGCTTTCCGCGGCGCGTTCCGCCTCTGTCGTTACCTGGCTTGAGGAGGACAGTCAATACCCGCCCGACGCTTTGCATATCGTAGGGTTTGGGTCCACGAAACCCATTGTTCCGAATGATACCGCCGCTAACAGGTCTTTGAACAGGAGAGTCGATATTGTTTTCCTTTCGCAATATCCAAAGGATTAAATTTGACTGGGCCGCTGAAGAAGATGAAAAAAACACACGTAATTATTTTTATGGAAAGACTATCGTTTTTAGAGAGGAGTACCGATAACTTATGAAGAGAATGGTGATTTTTATAGTAATCGGAGCAGTGCTTTTCGCAGCGGGTATCGGCGGAGGGATGTTTTTCGGAAGAAGTTTCGGCGGCGGCGACAGCGGAGCGGGAGATATGAGCGTTGCACCTCCAGGCCCGATAATACCGGCAGGAGAATTTACGGTCAATTTAGCGGGCCCCGGAAATCGTTTGTTAAGCTTTAACATATCGCTGGAAATTCTTGACGCTAAAGTTGATGAGATGATAAGGACTCAAAATTGGCTGCCCCGCATGCGCAACGAAATACTTCTTCTGGCGAAAGATAAAGTTTACGAGGACTTGACCAGAGCTGAAGGCGTTGTTCAGCTTGGGGAGCAGATAAGGAGAACTCTCAACATAATTCTGCCTAATTCGGAAGGAGAAGTTCCCATAGTAAGGGTTATGTTCGAATCATTCATTCTTCAGTAATTCGTTTTTTGCGAGCGTAGCGAAGCAGTCCATTAATTAATAAGGAGGTGAAAGCCTATGGTCCCTGATATGATGTCGCAAAGCGAGATAGATGCCCTGTTAGCTGGTCTTACTTCGGGCAATGTCGATGTACATGCGATAGCGGCAAATAGATCCGAGCGTAAAGTAAAGGTTTACGATTTTAAACGCCCGGATAAATTTAGCAAAGATCAACTGAGAGCTATCCAAATGATTCATGAGTCGTTTGCGCGGCAGCTTACTACGTCGCTTTCAACTTTGATCCGCTCAATGGTTTCCTCCGAGGTGGTTTCTGTTGACCAGCTTGCTTACGAGGAGTTTATCAATTCGGTCGTTTCTCCGACTGTAATTGGGATCCTTGAAATGTATCCCTTCAATGGCAATTCTATAATTGATATGGACCCAGGCCTCGTGTTTTCCATAATAGACAGAATGTTGGGAGGCAAAGGGGAATTTACGGGCAAACCGCGTGAACTTACGGATATAGAAAAAACCGTCACGGAACGGGTTATGATGAGAATGCTTGAGCTTTTGGAAGAAAGCTGGAGCACTGTGGTTGATGTGAGATTCAGATTTGAAAGTATGGAAAGCAATCCATTTTTCGTTCAAATCTGCCCTCCAAGGGATATGGTGCTTTTAGTCGTTATACGGCTGTCGGTAGGTGAAGTTGAGGGATTGATAAGTTTATGCATACCTTATTTCCTTATGGAGCCTATAATGGATAAACTTTCGTCCCAGCAGTGGTTTGCTTCCACCGGACGGAAAGAGGAAGTTAACGCCAGATCTTATATCACAAAGAATTTAAATGATGTAAGACTTCCTGTGGCATTGGAATTAGGGCATACGGTACTGAGCCTTGGCGATGTATACAGCCTGCAGGAAGGGGACGTGCTTAAACTTGACGAAAAAATTGATGAGCCCGTGTTGGTTCGCGTCGGAAATCGGATTAGGTTTAAAGCGAAACCGGGCACCCATGATAAAAAAATTGCCGCTGAAGTTTTAGAAGTATTAAATGACGAAGATTCGGATAACGATTAAGGAAAGGAGCTGGAGAGAAAATGATGAGTGACCTTTTGAGCCAGGATGAAATAAATGCTCTGCTCTCCGCAGGTAATCCAAGCGTGCCGGAAAATGGGAGCGCAGGCGTGTCAGGGACTCCCATTCCTCCACAGGATAAAAAAGCATTAGGAGATATTTCTTCAGTATTTGTGTCTTCTTTGCAAAGCGTTTTTGGGATGCTGACAGGGAAAACCGTGGATGTTGGCGTTGTGGAGGAATCTTATTCAACTCAGGCTGAAGTTATTCCTTCATTGGATAATGAGCCTTTCGTTCTGAGAGCTAAAAGCGGCGGTCTTGGCAGCGAGCCTCTTGCCATTATTATCCCTCAGAACGGCGGACAGATACTTTCCGACATGATGATGGGTGGAGAAGGAAAAGATTTATCAGGGGTTTTGAGCGAACTTGACATCAGCGCGGCACAGGAAGGCATAAGCCAGGTTATAGGTTCGGCTTTTACAAGCCTTAGCGGAATGTTGAAGGGCGAACGCCTTATACCTGAAGATGTTACCGCGAAAGTTGAAGATGATTCCTGGGTGGTGTTTCCTCAAAAAGAGGATGCAGACGTTTGTAACATAAAACTAAGAATATCTATCGCTGATGTTTTGGATTTTGATGCTTGGATCATTCTTTCTCAGCAAATGGTACGCGCTTTCGGAGCGGCTGTTGCGGCAGTTTCTCAGCCTCCTCCTGCTCCCGCTGCTCCTGCCCAGCCAGCCCAGCAGGCGGGAATTCCTCAGGCTCCTCCGCCCCAACAAATGCAGCAACCTCAGCCTCAGCCAATGGGATTCAATATGCCGGGCCTTCAGCAGCCTGGTCCAATGGTTGACGTGAGGCCGGCTGAATTTTCTCCGATATCAGCAAAAGACGGAACCGGCAGCGGCAGCAGGATAGATTTGGTTTCCGATATTCCGGTCCGCGTGACAGTTGAACTGGGACGAACGCGTAAAAATATTTCCGAAATCCTGAATATGTCCGCAGGGTCCATAATAGAACTTGATAAGATGGCAGGAGAATCTGTTGATGTTCTTGTAAACGGCAAACTTATAGCCAGGGGCGAAGTTGTGGTCATTGATGAAAACTTTGGAGTCAGGGTAACTGAAATAATTAATGCAATGTCAAAGACATATTGATATATATATGCTATAATTTGCTATAATTTACTGTAATTTACACTTAGTGCGTTATAACAATTCAAGCGAGGGATGGCACAGAATGAGCAAAAGAGTTCTCGTGGTTGACGATGCGGCATTTATGCGAATGATGTTGAAAGATATCCTTACTAAAAATGGTTTTGAAATAGTAGGAGAAGCCGAAAATGGGGTAGTAGGAGTAGCGACGTACCAAAAGCTTAAGCCTGACGTTGTTACTATGGACATCACAATGCCTGAAATGAATGGCATAGATGCAGTGAAGGCGATAAAAACACTTGACGCAAGCGCTAAAATAGTTATGGTGTCCGCAATGGGGCAGCAGTCTATGGTTATAGAAGCTATACAGGCGGGCGCAAGCGATTTTATAGTGAAACCGTTTCAACCTGAGCGCGTAGTGGATGCTTTAACAAAAGTAATAGGGTAATTTTTTTGAGTGAATTGTCAGGCACTCTATCTCCTTTGGGAGAGTATTTGGGCAAAGTTATGCTTGCCCTTATTGTATTATCAGTTTCAGGGTGGATGTTTTTGTACGTAGCTAAACGAAAAGGATGGCTTCAGAAAGGCTCAGATAAGCTGTATGTAATTTCTTCCCTGTCTCTTGGCAGGGATGTTTTTTTTATACTTCGCTGCGGGCCTGAAGTGATAGCTGTCGTTACCGGGCCTTCCGGCGCTAAACTGATGGGCAGGTGGAGCCTCAAAGATTGGGATGTTTCTGAAAGGGAATGAAAAGATAATGCGCGATGCATACCATAAATGGCACAAGCAATGCACAATGTACAATTTCGTCTCTGCGGGCGCAGCGAAGCAGTCCAGCCAAAACGGTTGGATTACAGGAAAAAGCAAAGGCAAAAGACTTCTGGATCGCTTCAGCGAAAAGAAGGCTGATGAAGAAGCTAAGCGATTCGCGCGCCTCGTGCCTCGACGGTTTTCTGCTTATCGCGAAGACGAATCGCGCGCGGCAGCCAAAAAGACGGGCGAAAAGAACCAGCCTTGCCGGGATCGTGAAGACGGGGGGCGAAGGTTTTTTTCGTTCGCGGGGATTTTATTGCTCATTGTCATTATTCTTTTAGCTCCGGTCCCAGCTTTTGCGGGGCCTGATGAAGTTCCTATGATACCTATTCCAACGCTTCAAATTGGTCTTGCTCCCGCTGACAGTCCTCAGGATGTAGCGATCAGTTTGCAGATACTTGCTTTAATGACTGTTTTAAGCTTAGCTCCGGCTATTTTGCTTATGCTGACATCTTTTACCCGTGTTATTATAGTCTTAGGCTTTGTGCAGCGCGCCGTGGGATTGCAGCAGACTCCCCCTCAGCAGGTCATTTCCGGTTTGGCTTTATTTTTAACTCTTTTTATAATGATGCCGACTTGGGGAAATATTTATGATAATGCATTAGCTCCTTATTTGGCGGGAAATATAAATTCTTCTCAGGCTTGGGAGGGGACTATAAAACCTGTAAGGGATTTTATGTTTAGATATACCCGTCAGGAGGAATTGTCCCTTATGGTTTCCGCCTCAAAGATGGAGCAGCCTGCAAATGCGGATGAAATACCTACAAGAGTTCTTATTCCCGCATTTATGCTAAGCGAATTAAAAACAGCTTTTCAAATGGGAATAGTAATTTTTATTCCTTTTATAGTGGTGGATATGATAGTTGCAAGCATTCTGTTAGCCATGGGGATGATGATGCTTCCTCCAATGATGATATCATTGCCGTTTAAGCTGATATTGTTTGTTATGGCGGATGGTTGGAACCTTGTTGTTTTAAGTGTGCTTAAAAGTTTTATCAATGTTCCTTAAGCTCATGTTAAGGGGGGACTTTTAATGGGGCAAATTCCTTTAACAATTCATGACGTCATGAATACCGCTGTATGGACGGCGCTCGTATCAGCGTTGCCGCTGCTTTTGATCGCTATGCTTATTGGGCTTACCATTGGAATAATACAAACCGCGACTTCCATTCAGGAGCAAACCCTTATATTTATCCCAAAAGTAATAGGGACTTTCCTTGGATTAGTGCTTTTTGGCCCATGGATGGCTAATCAGGTTTTAGATCTGGCGAGATTTACCCTTGGACAGCTTGAGAGGTTTATTCAGTGACAGAATTAGCGCTGCCGACAAATGTTATGTTGGTTTACCTGTTTGTTTTCATACGTTACGTGGCTTTAGTAGAAGCAAGTTCGTTGTTTAGAGCGGTTTATGCTCCTGCGGCATACCGTTTCTTTTTTTGCGCGCTTTTATCAATGGCTTCGGTAAGCTCGGCTCAATTGACCGTACCTTTGATTTTATTTGATAGTTGGGCGTCAATATTTCTAATGGCGATAAGAGAGTTTGTTATTGGACTGCTGCTTGGGTTATTGGCTTTCCTTCCGCTCACCGCTTTACATATAGCGGGGGATAAGACGGGAACGGCCATGGGGCTTGCCATGGCCAGCGTGATGGATCCTTTGTCGCAAAGCCAGGTATCTGTTATAGGGCAAATGCAGGTTTTTTTAGGATTTTGGTTTTATTTTCACTGGAATGGGCACCTTTTGATAATTCAGTCCGTTATAGAGAGCCTTCAATTGATTCCGCCTGCCGGGGGACTCTCTTTTTTTGCTTCTAATGACATGTCGCTTGGTTTATGGCTGCAGGAAGCTTTTAAATTGGGGATTCGTATGGTGATTCCATTTTATTGTTCAATAATGCTGGCTGATATTGGCTTAGGCTTTTTAGCGCGCACGGTTCCTCAAATGAATATATTTGTGCTGGGGCTGCCGCTTAAAATAGGGCTTGGATTTTTTGTCCTTTTGATGGTATTGCCGCTGATTGTTGATATGCTTTATGAAAATATGGAACGATATATCGAATTTGCGTTAAGAAGCATCATCGCTTTCAGGATTTAAGTTATGAGGCGCTTTGACCTGCAGCTTTTCGGAGAGGAAAAAACGGAGCCGGCAACTCCCAGAAGGCGCGTAAAAGCGCGGGAGGAAGGGCAGGTTTGTCAAAGTAAAGATTTAAACGCAGTCGTTCAAATATTAGCTGGATTGCTTGTAATAGCTGTTTATGCGAATCATGCCATTCGCGGGCTTATGTCATGGATTCAGGAAACTATTTTTTATATCGGCGGCGGCACTTTGAATGGCGAAGGCTGGCTTATCTGGCCTTTTGAATCGGGCTCGTGGAATTATTTTGCGGCTTGGCTGCCTGTTGGCGTCATAGCGGTAATAGTTACTATTGCCGTAATCATCAGGCAAGTCGGATGGAAGATAAGTTTTAAGCCTTTTGCTCTGAAATTGGACCGTTTAAACCCGATACAGGGGTTAAAAAAAATAATTTCATTACGTTCGTTAGTTGAGCTTGCCAAAGGGCTTTTAAAAGCGTCAATATTTGCGTGGGTCATTTATGTTGCTATAATGGATAGGCTCCCGGACGCGGTTAATTCTTTAAGAATTCCTTTTGAGTCCGGCGTTGCAATGCTCGGAGATCAGCTTTGGTGGCTTGCCATAAAATTGGCTTTGTGTTTGTTATTAATAGCATTTTTTGATTATGCTTATCAGAAATGGGATTTTGAGAAAAAACTCAGAATGAGTAAACATGATATAAAAGAGGAACATAAGCAAACTGAGGGAGACCCTCAGATAAAGAGCAAAATAAGGCAGCGTCAGCGTGAAATGGCTAAAAGGCGAATGATGTCTTCTGTTCCAAAGTCCGATGTGGTCATAACGAACCCCGTAACTTTAGCCATAGCTTTGCATTATGACAGAAAACTTATGCAAGCTCCGGTGGTATTAGCCAAAGGCAAAGGGCTGATAGCGCGTAAAATAAGGGATATAGCAATAGAACATGGAATTCCGGTTTTAGAAAGAAAGCCGCTTGCTTGGGCTATGTATGAGAACGTTGAAATAGGGGATGAAGTTCCTGCGGAATTTTATAAGGCCATAGCGGAAATACTCGCGTTTGTTTATAAACTTAAAAAAGGCAAATAAATCTGAACTAATAAAGAGGGGGTGGGATCATGTCGGAAACGCTAAAGAAAATAATGAGGTTTTCGGATATAGGCGTGGCATTACTTTTGGTTCTTATTGTAGTAATGATGGTTATCCCGCTGCCTACATGGCTTATAGATATACTTTTGGCTGTCAATATCACTGTCGGAGTCGTAACTTTGCTGGTTACGTTTTACGTTAAACGCGCTTTAGAATTATCGGTTTTTCCAACTCTGTTATTGATCGCGACTTTGTTCCGGGTTGCGCTGAATGTGTCCACTACAAGATTGATTTTGCTTAATGGATACGCGGGGGAAATGATAAACGCATTTGGGAATTTTGTTGTGGGAGGCAACTATATCGTAGGAGGAGTAATCTTCCTTATACTTGTAATCATACAGCTTGTTGTAATAACAAAAGGAGCGGAACGAGTGGCGGAAGTTGCCGCCCGGTTCACCCTTGACGCTATGCCCGGTAAACAGATGGCAATAGATGCCGACTTGAACTCCGGCCTTATAGACGAATCTGAGGCCAAAACCAGGAGAAAAGATATACAAAGGGAAGCGGATTTTTACGGCGCCATGGACGGAGCTTCCAAATTTGTAAAAGGAGACGCCATGGCAGGGCTGCTGATAACAATTGTAAATATACTCGGAGGTATATTGATAGGGATTTTTCAGCGCGGATTGCCGGCAGGGAGGGCCGCAGGCCTGTATAGCTTATTAACCGTCGGAGATGGATTGCTCTCTCAAATACCCGCATTACTGTTTTCCACCGCGACCGGAATAATAGTATCGCGCGCCGCGGCTGAATCTGACCTTGGCAAGGATATTTTCGGGGCGTTTATACGTTACCCCCGGCCTTTATATATAGGGTCCTTCCTTCTTTTCGGGCTGGCTCTGATCCCTGGCCTTCCCACAGTTCCATTTACCATATTGGGAGCGTTGCTTGGAGGGCTTGGATATATGGTCGTCAGGGAAGGACAAATTCAAGAGGGCGCTTCTTCCGAGAGGTCGCTGGCAGGAGATTCTTCCAAGAGCGCCGAGCCCGGAACTCCCGGTTCGACCGCTGCTTCGCAGGCTCCCATGCCTGCGGCGCCGGCTTCACCGGAGGACGTAATGCGCCTTCTTACGGTTGACCCAATGGAAGCGGAAATAGGATACGCGATAATTCCTTTAGTTGACCCTTCTCAGGGAGGGGATATGCTTGAAAGGATAGGTACGATAAGAAAACAGATGGCTGTTGATCTTGGGCTGATAGTTCCTCCCATAAGAATAAGGGACAATATCCAAATAAAACCTACGGAATACATTATCAGAATAAAAGGGGCTGAGTCGGGACGCGGCGAGTTGCTTCCGGATCATTATTTAGCCATGAATACGGGTGCGGCTGAGGAGGAAATAGTCGGAATCCCCACAACGGAACCGGCGTTTGGACTGCCTGCCGTTTGGATATCTCCCGACCTTAGAGATAAAGCGGAAACCATAGGGTACACGGTTGTAGACGCTCCGTCTGTTATGGCTACGCATTTGTCTGAAATAATAAAACGTAACGGAGCCGATCTCCTTACCCGGCAGGAAGTACAAAAACTTACCGATATGGTAAAAGAAAATTCTTCCGCTGTTGTTGAAGATTTGTTGGCTACCTTGTCTTTGGGGGAAATACAAAAAGTTTTACAAAATCTTGTAAAAGAACATGTACCGATAAGAGATCTGGTAACGATTTTTGAGACTTTGGCGGACTTTGGAAAAATATCCCGCAATGCGGATTTCCTCACGGAGCGGGTGCGTGAATCACTGGCGCGCATTATTACGCTGAAGATTCAGGAAGAAGATGGGGCTGTTACGGTCGTTACTTTATCTCCGGCTTGGGAGCAGAAAATCTCGACCTCAATAGAGGGAGATTTAGCGCGCGGATGGCAGCTTAATATGGACCCGCGGGATATGCAAAAATTGGTGAAATCAGTCGCAAAAGCTTGTGATGATATGGGAATGCGAGGTATAATACCTATACTGCTCGTGCATCCAAATGTCAGATTAATTGTCAGAAGATTATTGGAAGGGTCAATTCCCAATATTTTTGTGGTATCCTATAATGAAATAGCCGGGGGAGCTCAAATTAAAACTGTGGGAATGGTTGAATAATGAGAGTCGTAAATAAAATAACTTTTGAAGCTAAAGATGACGCTGAAGCATTACGTTTAGCAGGGGAAAGGCTGGGAAAGGATGCTGTTATCCTGTCCTCGCGCCCTATAAAAGTGGGAGGAATTTTTGGGCTGTTCAGGAAAAATGTGCTGTTCGTATCGGCGGGAGTCCTTGAAGATGATTCCAGGGATGCCAAAAAAGATAAAAGCGATGATGACAACGCCGCGAGAGAGCGTTTAGCGGCATTTCAAAAACTTTTGGAGCTTCGCCACGCGACGGAGATGAATGCTCCGCTGGCTGTTCCCGTTCAAAATACTTCTCAGTTTAATTCCGGTAACAACTATATTAACCCTGCGGCAAATATAAGTTCGGTGAAAGATATTTATCAACCTTCAGGCAGGGGCCCTGTTCCTGATAATGCCGCCAAACAGCAGGGAGCAAACACCTCTTTTTCGGAAATAAGGGGAGAGGTCAATTCACTTTCAGAAAAATTGGCTGATATAATCAAAAAATTAAATGGACATTCCCTTACGCCTGAATTTACTAATAGATCGCCTGAATTTGCGGATGAGACCCATGAGAGTATTTACAGGGCTCTTATAAGCAGCGAAATGAGTTCAGATTATGCGAAAAAATTAGTTAATGAATATTTAAATTCAGAACGCCATGAAGCTTTTTCGGATTGGCTTGCAAAAAAGGTGAAAGTTGCTTCTACTGAACCAATAAAGGCTGTTGGAGGCAGAAAAGTTGCTTTTATCGGCCCTACCGGAGTAGGTAAAACTACTACTATTGCTAAATTAGCCGCAATTTTTTCTCTTTGGGAGCATAAAAAAGTGCTGTTGCTGACCAGCGATACATACAGGATAGCTGCTGTAGAACAACTAAGAACTTATGCTAAAATTCTCGGAATTCCGACAGAGGTTATTTTTGAACCGGATGGAATAAACGGAATTTTGGAAAATTATGAAAAAACAGATGTTATTCTTTTGGATACAGCGGGGAGAAACCAAAAAGACGCCCGGCATATTGAAGCTTTTAACTCTTTATTTAATGCCTTTAAACCGGATGCCGTTCATTTGGTATTAGCGGCTAATATGAAGTATAAAGATATGCTTGATGTTATTCACAGAGTTTCGTCTCTTGACGTATCACATTTGGTTTTCACAAAGCTTGATGAAACCATAAGCTATGGATCTATTTTTGATGTCGCTGAAAAATTGGGAAAGCCTTTTTCCTTTTTCACCGCGGGACAAAATGTTCCCAACGACATAGAAGTGGCTTCCGGAGAGTATTTATGCAAGATGATTTTTGAAACAAAAGATCTTGCTTATGGAAATGGATAAAGATGGCTTCCCGCTCGGTAAAAAACACTCTTTCTGATCAGGCGCAAGAGCTGCGGAGAATAGTTGACATACATCGCCGCGAGCTGCGTCAGGAAGATGGAATGCTTCGCACCATAGTAATTTTGTCCGGGAAAGGAGGAGTTGGCAAGACAAACCTTTCCTTAAATTTAGCGATAGCATTGAAAATGGATGGACATAAAGTTACTTTGCTGGATGCGGATTTAGGTATGGCGAACATTGATTTGCTGTGTGGGATAGTGCCGCAATATACTTTTCTTAATATTGTACGCGGAGATAAAACTATAGAAGATGTTCTTGTCAACACAGAGCAAGGTATAATGGTATTGCCCGGCGGAGCGGGCGTGAGGGAGCTTGCGGACATAGATGATTCACAGCTTAGCGCTTTTGTTAATTCGTTGTCCGATTTTGAGGAAAAAGCGGATTTTCTTGTTATAGATACCGGCGCTGGCATTCATAAGGGAGTTATGGCTTTTGCGGGAGCTGCGGATACAACGCTTATTATTACTACACCTGAACCGACATCCATAAGAGATGCTTATGGGGTCTTAAAATCGTTTAATGATTCTTATATGAGCAGCAGCGATATAAGAATTATAGTCAATATGGTCAATGATGAGAACGAAGGGATTGAGGTTGCCGGGCGCATACAAACGGCGGCAAAGCAATTTTTGGGATTGTCGGTTTCATATCTTGGGCATATAGTGAGGGATGCTAAGGTGGAAAAATCCGTCAGAATGAGGAAACCATTTTTAGAGGTTTTCCCGGAATGCCCAGCCTCAAAATGCGTTTTAAACCTCTGTTCAAAACTTTTAGGAAAAAGCGGGATTTTACCACATTCTGTTGTTGCTCCGAGAGGGATCAAGAGTTTCTTTCTCAGGCTTATAAGAGGTGTAACGTAAATTGGACAAACAAGAATTTTTTGGTATTTTAAGCAGGACTATCGGAAGCAAAGTTGACTTAATAAACAGAGCCGGCATAAATAAAGGCATATATTCGTCCAGTCTCATGGATGTAAAGGATAATTTGATCGGACTCGCCCAGCCGATGCATAAGGGGAACTGGGTTCAAATGTCGGGGATGGAATTAACTATAAATGTTAAAAGCGGTGGTAATCTTATAGAGGCGCCGGTTATTTCGCGCGGAACAACATTTGAGGGAGTTACGGCTGTCTTGTGGGTTGAGCCGACAGGGAGAATCAATAGGATTCAGCGCAGAAGTTATGTCAGAATCCCTTGTATGTTGGCGGCGGAGTGCTGTTTTCTTGAAATTTATTCTGATACTGAATCTGAACTGGAATCGGATGATCCAAAGGAATGGTTTCCTATTTTAGTGAATAATATAAGTTTGGGCGGTATAGCGGCTACAGTGAAGCAAGGATTAGAAGTTAATTTTTATAAAAAAGGCCGGTATCTTTTGGCAATAGATCTCGGAGGAGGTTTAATGTTCTTGAATTTACTGCTGAGAAGTATTTTAAACAATAACGATAATGGCGTGCCCGTTGGAGCTTTCGCTTTTGGAGGCCTCTCCGTTTATCAGGACAGGGTAATTGGAAACTTCGTCCGCCGTCAGGAACTGGCGCTAAAACAAAGATAAAAGTTATGGATAATAAAAAAATAAGAGTCCTCATAGTTGATGACTCCGCTTTGATGAGGAAAATAATAACGGACATTCTTAGATCCGATTCTCGGATTGAAGTTTTGGATACAGCGCGTAATGGAGTTGATGGCGTTGAAAAGGTCCGTATTTTAAAACCTGATGTTGTGACTATGGACGTGGAGATGCCTCATAAAAGCGGAATTGAAGCTTTGGAGGAAATTATGAAGACAATCCCCACCCCCGTCGTTATGTTAAGCAGCCTTACGCAAAAAGGGGCGGAGATAACACAGAGAGCTTTCTCTCTTGGGTGTGTTGATTGCGTTGGGAAGCCCTCCGGCCATATTTCTTTGAATTTGGCTGACGTCGGGGGAGAAATAATAGAAAAAGTTATAGTTGCAAGTACCGCTAATATAAAACGCATGGCTAAAATCAGTTCTGATTTTAACAGCGGCAGATTGCCGATAGAAGCTAATTCTCAGAGTAGAAATGCTGATTTTCAATATAATAAAAAGAGGGAAAGCAGCGTAGTTAATTATCAGGATAAAAAGAAGAAAATTTTAGTTATAGGTTCTTCCACCGGCGGACCGTTGGCTCTTCAGCAAGTTATTTCAAGTATTCCCGCTAATTTCCCGGTGCCAATAGTTATAGTTCAGCATATGCCCGAGCATTTTACGGCTTCTTTTGCAAAGAGGCTGGATTCTATCTCTCAGCTGAAAGTCACAGAAGGTTTTGACGGGATGGAAATCAGCGGCGGGATGGTAGTTATAGCCCCAAGCGGGAAGCATATGATGGTCAGGAGAAAAAATACCGGTATTTTTTGCAGTTTGTCAGACGCGCCTCCTATCCTTTCTGTAAAACCTGCCGCTAATATATTGTTTTTAAGCGCGGCTGAAGAGTTTGGCGGGGCAGTTGTAGGTGTTATACTTACCGGTATGGGCAGGGATGGAACCGACGGAGCGGTGGAGCTTCGTAAAAAAGGAGCTCATATCATTGCTGAATCTCAGGAAACATGCATTATTTATGGTATGCCGAGGTCTGTAATTGAGGCTGGAGTTGTAGATCAGATCCTTCCGCTGCAGGATATAGCCGGAGCTATGATTAAGAGTGTTGGCGGCACTTATTATCTTTGAACAAGAATTGGAGATGGTGAAAAGATGAGCAGTATAGATACGAATCAATATCTAAGCGCATTTCTTGATGAAGCTTCTGATAACTTGAAAGGGTTGGACGATCTGACGCTTGAGCTTGAAAAAGACCCGGAAGATATGTCGGTTGTTAATGGAATATTCCGCGCGGCGCATACGTTAAAAGGTATGTCTGCAACCATGGGATTTCAAAACATGGCTGCTTTGACTCATGCCCTTGAAGACAGGCTCGAAGCGGCCAGAAGCGCCCGGCATCATCTTGACGGAGATGACGTTGATCTGATTTTGCGATGCCTTGATGTATTGCAGTCAATGGTTGACTCAATCCGCGCAGGTGATAACGACAGCGAAATTGATGTGTCTGAATTGGTAAAATCTATTCGCTTATTTGAAGAAGAACAACCCCAAGCTGCGAAAAAAAGAAATGGTAAAAAAACGGGTACTGCGAAAATAGAAGCTAAAAAAGACGAAACTCCCCTGCCGGCGGACCAATATGAGAGTTTCCTGAGAGATGCTTTTAATTCAAGCGCCAAAGCTTTTTTAGTACATATTGAGCTTAGCGAAACTTGTTTACTTAAATCCGCCAGGGCGTACATAATTATAAACCGGCTTGAAGAGGTAGGGACAATTTTCAAAACTGAACCAAATATTGATTCTGTGGAAAATGAAGATTTTGATAATAAGCTTAAGATATTCTTAATAAGCAAGGTTGATCATGATGAAATAAAAGATATTCTGCAGAAGGTCAGTGAGATTGGAGTCATTAAAGTAGAGGAATTTGATACTTTATCCGTGGGAGACACAGATGATGCCGCCGCTGAAGAAAATAATGAGAATATTAAAAGCGATGAAACGAAAGAACATGTTTCCCCTGGTTCCCCTCCTGATTTCTCCGGAATACATGCTTTACATCCCAAACCGGCCGCAGGCTCTAAAAAAAGCGGAAACCAAACAGTTCGGGTGGATATTGGGCGCCTTGATAAACTGATGAACTTAGTCGGAGAACTTGTAATAGGCCGCGCTCGTATAGAAAGGCTTGTGCAGGAAGCGCGCCTCAGGGAATTTGACGAGCCGCTGTCTCAATTGGGCAGAATTTCCGGTGATATTCAGGAACTTGTTACTAAACTTAGAATGGTGCCGGTTTCCTTTATTTTTGACAGATTCCCGAGGCTTATTCGGGATATTTCAAAAAGTCTTGGCAAGGACGTTCAATTAGTGCTGGAAGGGCAGGAAACAGAGCTTGACAGAACCGTCATTGATGAGATAGGAGACCCGATGGTCCATCTTATAAGAAATTCGCTTGACCATGGAATAGAGACGCCGTCTGAAAGAGTTGCCGCGGGGAAACCTGAAAAAGGTACTCTTAAGATTTCTGCTTATCAGGAAGGCAGCGGAGTTATTATTGAAGTTCAGGATGACGGTAAGGGCATAGATGTTGAAAAAGTCAGGAGAAAAGCGATTGAAAGAGGCGTTGTCTCGGCGGAAGAATCTCAAATGATGACAGATGAAGAAGCTATAAAATTTATATTCCTTCCCGGTTTCAGTCTGGCCTCGCAAGTGACGGACTTATCCGGTCGCGGCGTGGGTATGGATGCCGTTAAGACAAAAGTTGAAGCTCTTGGAGGGCAGTTCGATGTATCCACAAAAGTGGGCGCAGGGACAAGAGTTTTTGTGCGTCTTCCTCTCACGCTCGCTATCGTTCTTGCTTTGCTTGTTAAAGTCGGCTCCGAAGTTTATGCGATGCCTCTTGAAAATGTTGAAGAAACCATATTAGTGAAGAAAGAAAATGTACGGACTTTGAATGGGACGCCTGCAACTCTTCTCAGGGGGGAAGTTCTTTCTTTATGGGGGCTTGCCGCGTCCTTAGGCACTCCGCTGGACTCTGTTGACAGAGACGAGTATCCTGTTGTGGTGGTTAAAACGGGCAGGAACAGGATTGGGTTTATAGTTGATGAATTGATAGGACAACAGGAAATAGTTATAAAATCGCTTGGAAGGTTCCTCTCAAAAATAAATGGAATTGCAGGAGCGACAATTCTTGGAGATGGCAACGTCGCGTTGATTCTTGACGTATCTTCTCTTTCTTTTGGCAGATAAATAAAATTTACGGAGGACAAATAATTGTCTGTAATTACATCGCTGAATAGTTTTCAGCTTGATGCAATAAAAGAAGTCGGAAATATCGGAACAGGCAACGCTGCTACTGCTTTATCGAAACTTTTAGGTAGGGTGGTGGAAATGGATGTTCCAAAAGTCGAATTGGTTTCGATATATGAACTGTCTGAATATTACGGGTCCCCTACTATGCCTGTTGCGTCGGTATTTGTGCGTTCTGAGAGCAAGTTTTCATGCAGCATAATATTTATAGGCACTGAAGAAGGAGCCAATGAAATGATTAAAATGTGGCTCGGTGTTTATTTCGGTGATTTTGCCGCGGAAGAACTTCCTGCTGAAATGTTTGACAGTGGGTTAGGCGAACTCGGAAATATTATAATAGGGTCTTTTTTGGGGGCTATCAATGCTTTGATTGAAACCACATTCCAGATATCAGTGCCCGGCGTTGCCCGTGATATGCTTGGTTCAATATTGGATGTAGTCGCTTCAATTTTTGGAACTTTCGGGGAATATGCCCTGGTAATCAGCACGGTATTACGCATAAGCGGGACTGAAGATGTCAATATGGATGGTAATATAATCCTGCTGCCGGACCCAGATGCTTTGGAGCTTCTCTTGAGAAAGCTGCAGGTGTTATGATACATGGAAAATATACACCATGTAGGAATGGCCGATGTAGCTGTGGTCAGTACTCCTGCTAAACTGATGACTTTAGGGTTAGGATCATGCATCGGATTGGTTATTTATGACGAAGTTGCCAAGGTCGCCGCTATGGCTCATATAATGCTGCCTGACAGCAGAGGGGGCAAGGAACATGAAAAACCCGGAAAATTTGCGGACCTTGCGGTACCGTTTTTAGTGAGCGAACTTTTAAAAAAGCATGCCCAAAAAGAAAGGCTGAAAGCAAAATATGCGGGAGGTGCACAGATGTTTGCTAATGTTGCCAGCGGTGGGACGGATTTTCTTGCGGTTGGAGTCAAAAATGCTGCTGAAACCTTAGCTCTTTTAAATAAATTAAAAATTAAAATAATTGCCTCCGATACAGGGGGAAATAAGGGACGCACCGTTGAATTTAATACAGAAACCTGGATGCTTAGCGTAAAAGTATTGGGTAAAGGAGTTACAATGATATAGAGCGTTGAGAGGAGGAATTCCCTGTTGGAGTACAAATCTTCGGATTCTCAGCTTTGGGATGAATATTTTGCCTCTCCCACTGAACATAATAAAGAAAAGATTGTTAAACGTTACCTTCCTCTTGTTAAATATGTGGTGGGGAGAATGATAGTATCTCCGCCAGCTGGACTTGATTATGAAGACTTATTGAGTTTTGGAGTTTTTGGCCTGCTGGATGCTATAAACAGGTTTGATGTTTCAAAGGGTTTTTCTTTTCAAACATTTGCCGTCCCAAGAATAAGGGGATCAATCCTTGACGAGCTGCGTAAATATGACTGGATATCAAGGACGGGAAGAGAAAAACTGCAAAAGCTAAATAAAGCTATGGATAAGATTTTGCAGGAAAAAGGGACTTTACACGATAAATACTTAATTGAAGAAATGGGAGTTGACGAAAAGAGTTATCGTGAGACGCTTGAGCTGGCAAGCCGTACTTATTTCGTTTCGCTTGATGAGATGGTTGCTTTTGAAGATGGCGAAGTTACCCTTGAAGAAGCTTTACCGTGCGATAGCGAGTCAATTCAGGATATTTTAGAGAATGAAGATGAAATTGAACGAGTCGTTTCATCACTCAAAAAATTGCCCGAAAGGGAAATGCAGGTGTTGTCTTTATATTACTATGAGGGATTGACATTGAAAGAAATAGGCCATGTGCTTGGGGTAAGCGAATCTCGCGTATCGCAGATACATGGAAAGGCTCTTACTTCCATGAAAAGGATGCTCCATTAAAGTATAGGGGGGAAAACTTTGAAACAAGATTTAGTCCTGTTAGAAGCGCGTAATGATGGAGTCTTTATGACATTACCCGAAGGGGAAGAGTGTCCTTCTCTCCCCATATTGCTTCAGTTTATTGGTTATAAAGGTGTATTAAAATTCGATAATAAATCGGTAGAAGCTTTTGTTCGTTCTCAAGGTAAAAGCCCTTGTAAAATAGCTGAAAGAATGCCGGAACTTGAGAAAGACGCCGTTGTAGCTATATCTATATCTAAAGATTATATGGAGGCGAGCGTGAACATAACGCCTCCCTTTTTTGCAAAGCCGTGGCCTACAGAGAAGTTGATTAAAAATTCTCTCGCGGAGAAAAATGTAGTTTATGGGCTGGATGATGAAGCGATTTCAAATATGGTCAATAATTTTGTATGTAATCAATCCGTAGTTACAGCGAGAGGATTAGACCCGATAGCGGGCAAAGATGGATGGATTGAGCTAAGAGTTGATTTGACCGTTAAAACGGACAAATCAGACGAGGAGGGGAAAGTAGATCACAGAGATCGCGGCCTGATCGTTAATGTTTTGAAGGGAGATCTTCTTGCGGAACGCTTTCCTCCTACGGCGGGTACAGATGGCATAAATGTGGCAAATGTCCCCGTTAAGGCAAAACCTGGGAAGGAAATCCCTTTTCCCGCCGGCGCCGGAACTGTAGTTTCTGAAGATGGTTTAACGTTATTATCTGAAATTGACGGATGTTTAAAGAAAATTGAGGGCAAATTAACTGTATCTCCCGAACTTACCGTTAAGGGAGATGTAGATTTTCATATAGGGAATATAGACTTCATCGGTACGGTTAGGATAAAAGGCGCGGTCAGGGATGGGTTTCAAGTTTTAGCCGCTGGAGATATAGAAATTTTTGAAGTTGTAGAAGGGGCTAATATTGAGAGCAAAGGGGATATACTCGTCAGAGGCGGAGTTCGCGGTATGAATAAGGCAAAAATTGTTGCCGCGGGCGGAATTGAAATTGGTTTTGTTGACCAGGCGATAATAAGCGCGAGCGGGAATGTGAAGGTGCGTAACGCTATTTTGCACAGCGATATATCCGCAGGCGGGTCCGTTATAGTAGCGGGGGGAGGAAAATCGCAGATAGCGGGCGGGAAAATCCAGGCGGCAGCCGAAGTTTCATGCTCAACCCTTGGAAGCGAAATGGGAACTAAAACTGAAATAATAGTTGGAATTTCCCCGGTTTACGCGCTTCGTAAAAAAGAATTGACTGCGTCGCTTACAGCATTGTATGAAAATATGGAAAAAGTGGAGGCAAATTTATCTTACTTAAAAAAGCTTGAGGCTACGCAGGCTCTTGATGATGAGAAAAGAGCTCTATTGATATCCATAACGAAAAATAAATTTCAATTACAGGCTCAGCAAAAAAATGCAATGAAAGAAATAGAAGAAATTGACCAAATGCTTGAAATGACTAAATCTCAAGGGATAGTTAGGGTTAAAGGCGTTTGTTATTCAGGAGTTTCTATAACAATACGCGGATTTACTTATTTGGTGAGGGAGCCTTTTAAGTTTTGTTCTTTTGTGTATGAAGAAGGAGAAGTCAAGCTGCGTTCATATGATTATAAACTATGATTGCTTGTGGAGATGCGAGGAGGGCGGATAATTCATGGTCATTGAGCCGATAGGTTTGCAACAGGGAAATTATGGAATTGAGCTTCTTGCCCAAACGTCAAAAAGTTCGTTGGCACAAGCTCAACAGACTGCTCAAATGAGCGATATCCTTAAGGATAATGAAAAAAAAGCGCAGGAAGTGCAGCCAAGCGATGAGGTTGCGTCTGCTGAAAAAGTTCACCGCAAAACTGAAGAAGAACATCGTGAAGGCAGAAAACGAGAACAAGAGGAACAGAAGCAAAAAGGCGCGCAAAAAGATGAAGAAGAACAACAAAAAATAACATTGGGAGTTCCCATTCAAAAAAATGGCAGATATGATTTTTATGTATAGTTATTGGAAAAGGAATGAATAGAATATGGCGCCCGCAGATAATAACAGTTTAGCTTATATAATTGTTGAAACTGAAGAAGGCTCGTTTCGCGGAGCTGTCCTTGCGTCAGATCTGCGCGGGATACCTGTTGATTTCAGGTACACGGAGCCCATACGCCCGACTAAGCTTGAAAAGGTTTTGTATGGTAATGCTCTTGAAGTGTACATAAAGGAAGAGCTTATTCTCGAAAGCCTTATAAACGCGCTCGAAGTCAAGCCGGCTTTATGGATTTGCAAAGAGCAGAATTTGTTGATACCGTTGCGCGCGGCGACAAAAAGCAAGGTAATTATGCTCATGAACAGTAATCATCCTCCGCTTGACTCAACAGGAGATTTTGAATCTGCGGGAGAAAGCGGGGTATACCTTATTCAGGCCGATTCAGTCAGCGCGCCTTTAAAAGTAACGTTCTATCCTAACGCCACCGAGAATGAAGTTAAATCTGTGGTCAATTTATTTGTCAATGCTTCCCAAACTATGGAGCTGACGGAACCTTTCAGCAGGATGCAAAAGGCGTTAAATGCTATAGCTTCAGAGATACAAAGCGATGATAAATAGAGAGGATATCCGCAGATATTTCTCTCGCTATTTTTTGGGGCGTGTCCCTGTACATTCTTTACGCGTTAAAGCGCGCGAAATTGATGTTTTAAGCTCATGCAGAAATATAGAAGTACACAGAGGGGCTGTAAAAGCCAGAATTATTTCCCCTTTGCAATTTGCCTGCGGACAACTTGTATGCGTAAGCAGCGGCATAAAAATGAATTTGTCCGCGAAAATACTGGGTGGCAGGATCAAAAGTTATGCCCCCGGTGAAATAAAATCAAAAAAAATCCCGCTTAACATTGCGGCAAAAGCGCGAAAATGGCGTAAGCAATTTGAGCTGCTGCCGCAGGAAAGACGAAACAGATTATCATTTATCCCAAAAAATGAAAGAGTTGTTAATAAAAACGAGTTTAATTTAGCTTATTTTCAGCCCATAATACATGATAATGTAGTTAAATTGGTTTTGAATAAGCAAAATGGTTCCTTGTTTATCTGGTACAATTCAATCGGCAGGTCTTTTGACCCTAAGGGGCTTTATATGTATAAGCGTTTAGGAGATAAGGATGTTGATTGGCGTTGGGTTGAAGTAATGAGCCAATCCAAAAAATGATATTATTCAGATATCTAATGTTTACAGGAGGTTTGTGGGGTTGATGATTGAGGAGAAGAAGGCTGAGCCCTCTTCAGTCCAAATTGGAGATGTGGTTGATTGTGTAGTGGAACAAATAATGCAATATGGCGTATTTGTTCGTATCCTGGCGACGAAGCAAAGAGGCATGATCCATATATCTGAGCTTTCGGCAAATTTTGTAAAAAAAGTTGAAGATGTTCTCTCTGTTGGCAAGGAAATCAAGGCGTCCGTTATAAAAATCGATGAAAAAGGGCGCATAGACCTGTCTATAAAGAAATTGGAGGAAAAGGCGGCCGTTTTACAACAGACAGCGGTAACAAAAGAAGACAAAGATTCGTTTGAAAAACGTCTTTCAAATTTTCTTAAAAACAGTGAATCAAAAATTGCGGACCTGAATGTAAAACTCAACAACCCTAAAGGAAATAAGCGTCGCCCAGGCGGTGTCAGGCAAAAATAATGGAGTTGAATTTTGAGTGGGGAAATAAAGAACCACTCATTTGTTCTATTGCCACAGATGAGGATATTGATATTATCTTTCAGCAGATGAAGGGAAGAAAATTTGATTCAGGCTTGCTTCTCGGCGTGGCATCGCGCTGCCCAAACGGAAGGCCTCAGGTAATTTTATGTAAATCGTTGCTTAACGGCGCCCCTTTTCCTAATAACTTCTGGTTGTCCTGCCCTGTTCTTGTAAAGGTGGCAGGACAACTTGAGTCTTTGGGGGGAGTCAAAAAACTTGAATCATACATAGAAGAAAATTTTAAAGCTGATTGGGAAACATACAACACGCTACACACAAAAATTCGTATAACCCTTGCGGAAGCGGGCGAATTAGATATTTTAAAGAGTAACAACCTAACTTTATATGAGAAAGTTTGCGATAATAATATAGGCATGGGCGGAATAAAAATCAATAAAGCCAATAAAAAAGTTCAGGTTAAATGCCTGCATTTACAAATTGCTTCTTTTCTTGCGCTGGGATTCCATCCCGGTCAGGATTGGTTTAAAGAAAAGATTTCGCGCATTTGCCGGAATAAATGTGAAGGGGTAATATAATGTGGAAAGGGCGTTTTGATAAAGATACCGCGAAGATAATGCTTGAATTTTCCCAATCGCTTGATTGCGATTGGGAACTTGCGGAATGGGACATTATAGGCAGCATCGCTCATGCGGAAATGCTCAACAAAATTGGCGTCATTGATGACGACGAGCTTATCGCGATTAAATCCGGGCTTATTTCCGTCAGGGATGAAATTTTGACAGGCAAATATATACCGAGTATTGAATTGGAAGATGTCCATATGAACATTGAATCCAGATTGACTGAAAAAATAGGGGCGGCAGGGGCTAAACTCCATACCGGACGCAGCCGCAACGACCAAATTGCCACCACTTTAAGGCTCTATATGAGAGAACAGCTTTCAGAGATAAAGAATAAAATGGTTTCTATGTTAGAATGTCTTTTAGAGCGGGCGGAATCCCATTATTCGGTCATAGTGCCGGGCTATACTCATTTACAACAGGCTCAGCCGATAACCATGGGGCATTACTGGCTGGCTCATTTTGAGGCTTTCTCCCGTGATCTATTGCGTCTTACAGCCGCGTTTAATTCAACGAACGAATGTCCTCTCGGCGCAGGCGCCCTTGCTGGTTCCACCTTGCCGCTGGACAGAGAATCAGTCTCTAAAATGCTTGGATTTACCGCTCCGACAAGCAACAGCCTTGATACGGTCGCGTCACGTGATTACATTGCGGATTATCATCATTTTGCCGCTCTTTTCAGCGTCCATGTCAGCCGTTTAGCGGAAGATTTTGTAATATACACTTCTCAGGAATTCGGATGGCTTATACTGGACGGCGCTTTTTGCACAGGCTCAAGCATGATGCCGCAAAAAAAGAATCCCGACGCAGCGGAGCTTTTGCGCGGAAAAACCGGACAAATAATCGGCCATGCCCTTGATTTGCTTATAACCCTTAAAGGTCTCCCCATGACATACGACAGGGACCTTCAGGAGGATAAGCGCGGATTACTTGCCTCGATGAATACCATAAAACTTATGCTCTCAATACTTATCCCTCTCTTATCAAGCGTGGAAGTTGATGAAAAGCTTGCGGGAAGTTCCCTTGAAAAAGGCAATGGATTTGTGCTTGCTACTGATATTGCGGAATATTTAGTTTTAAAAGGAGTCCCGTTCAGGGACGCTCACTGGAAAGTTGGCAAGTTAGTGCGTTTTTGCGCGGATAATAATAAGACCCTTTCCGGGTTGACCATTGATGAGTGGCGCGAATATATCCCGGAAACAGAGGAGGATATTTTTGACAAAATATCCCTGGAAGCAAGCGTAAAGAGCCGCAAAACCATCGGCGGGACCTGTCCTGAATCGGTGCTGTCTCAGGTATTGCTTGGCAGGTCTAAACTGGAAGAAATGAAGAACATTGTCAGCTTTGATGTAAACAGGGTTAAAAATAAATTCATTGAAACGGAAGCCCCGCAAAATTTTTCGCGCGCGGGAGCGGAGGATGCAAGCGACCTCTCCGCGCCGTGTTCGGCTGATAAATTTTTCACAGGTTATTTTGACGGAGCTTCACGCGGAAATCCGGGGCCTGCCGGAGCAGGGGCGTGGATATCTGACGGAAATAAGGAACCCGTATGGGAAAGCGCGGATGTGTTAGGCGAAAAAACTAATAATGAAGCGGAATATATCGCGTTGATAAATTTATTGAATGAATTTCATAAACGTGGTATAAAGAGGGCGACAGTCCGCGGAGACAGCAAGCTTGTAATCGAGCAGATGAGAGGCAGATGGAAGGTCAATGAGCCGCGCCTCATAAAGCTGTTTAAACAAGCTAAACTGTTGGCGGAAGGTATGAATTTGACGTATGAATGGATTCCCCGGGAGAAGAATTCGCATGCCGACTATTTATCCGGCAAAGCTATAAAAAAATGAAAAATGCTTTTACAAAAGAGGTAATATTAATGGATAACGTAAATAAAATGAAAAAACTTATAGCTGCCGCGCGCGGCGATATTAAGGCGGAAAAAGTCATCAAAGGCGCCCGCGTGGCTAATGTGTTTTCATTTGAATATGAAGACGCGGACATAGCTATAGTGGAAGATACAATAGTAGGAGTAGGCAAAGGGTACGACGCGGATGAGGTCGTAGACGCTTATGGATGCGTCGTTACTCCCGGATTGATAGACGGGCATATCCATGTAGAGAGCACTTTTTTAACGCCGTCTTCCTTTGCCGATGCCGTGTTGCCGCATGGGACGACTTCCGTCATGGCTGATTCGCATGAAATTGCAAATGTTGCGGGCATTGAAGGAATAGTTGCCATGAGTCAGGCTGCTAAGGGGCTTCCTGTTGATTTTTATTTTGGGGTCCCATCGTGCGTTCCCGCTTCATCTTTTGAAACCTGCCGCCACCCTGTTGACGCCAATGATATATTGGAATTGTTTGAAAGCGGAGTGTGCCATCATTTGGGCGAAATGATGGATTTTCCGGCTGTCATACGCGGCGATGAGTCCGTGTTGAGTAAAATCAACGTTGCGCATACATTGAATAAAATAAAGGCGGCGCATATCCCTTTAGCTTCGGGTAAGGAATTATGCGCGTATTTGATCAGCGGATGCGATGCGGACCACGAATCGAGTTTTTATTTTGAGGCTCTTGAAAAATTGCGGCGCGGAATGTGGATCATGATGAGGCAAGGTTCGACAGCTCACAACCTTGAAACATTGCTGCCGATTTTAAAGGAAAATCCCAGCCGCGCGTGTTACTGTATGGCTGTGAGCGATGATTTGAGCGTTCAGAGCATATTAGAGGACGGGCATCAGGATATGAAAATACGGCAGATGATAAAAGCGGGGCTTGACCCGTTGATTGCTTTGAGATTAGTTACGCTCTCACCTTCTTCGTATTTCGGAATCGGACGGGTAGGGGGCATAGCCCCGGGATGGAAGGCGGATTTAGTTGTTATTGATTCTTTGGAATCCTTTAAAGTTAAGAAAGTATTTAAAAATGGGGATTTAGTCGTAGATAACGGTCAAATGTGCGTTAACTTTAACGAATTTAAATTTCCCGCAATCCCTAAAAATGAATTGGTAAAACTTGAAATTTCCGATATAACGATACCTGTCGGGGGCAGAAGCGGTAAAATACGCGTCATAGGGACTGAAAGCGGTTCGCTTATAACATGGGAACTCAGGATGAAGCCTGCGGTGGTTGACGGGAATGTGGCGGCTGACCCGGAGCGTGATATTGCAAAACTTGTCGTACAGGAACGTCATACAGGCAGCAAACGCGTGGGGATTGGTTTTGTCCACGGGCTTAAAATAAAAAAAGGAGCTCTCGCTTCATCCGTAGCGCATGACTCCCATAATTTTATCGCTGCCGGCGCGGACGACGTTTCCATACTCAGCGCAATGGAATGGCTCCGTGTTAATGAGGGAGGGGTAGTGGCAACTGAAGGGAATAATATTTTAGCGAGCTTAAAACTGCCTATCGGGGGTTTAATGAGCGACGAAAACGCTTCTTCCGTCGCAGCTTCTTTGCTTGAGGTCGAAAAAGCGGCTTCAAGCATGGGCATAGCCGGCGAGCACCCGTGTATGGTATTGTCTTTTCTTTCCCTTTCAGTCATTCCGGAGCTTAAACTTACAGACAGAGGTTATGTGAATATAACGGGTAACGAACTGCTTGATTTGTTCGTTGCTTAATTTGATTTTATAAATTATCAGGAGGGCAATCATTATGAACTGGATCGAAAGGCAATTTAAACTAAAAGAGTCCGGAACGGATGTTAAAACAGAAATACTTGCAGGTGCAACGACTTTTATGACAATGGCGTACATAATATTTGTCAATCCAAGCATTTTGGAAGGCGCCGGAATGCCTTTTGGAAGCGTGCTTGTCGCCACTTGTCTTTCCGCTTCGATAGCAACTTTTATGATGGCGGTTTATGCGAATTATCCGATAGGATTAGCGCCGGGAATGGGGTTAAATGCTTTTTTCACCTTCGGCGTTGTTTTGGGAATGGGGATCTCCTGGCAAGTAGCTCTCGCAGCCATATTCGTAGAGGGAATATTGTTTATCCTGCTTACCCTTACAAAATTAAGGGAACTGATAATAAATACTATTCCCAAATCGCTTAAACTCGGCATATCTGCGGGAATAGGCCTTTTCATAGCTTTTATAGGGCTTCAGACGGCTGGAATCGTAATAAAAGACGATGCGGTTCTTTTAAGGTTAGCGGACTTAAAAGGAAATATCCCCGTATTATTGGCCCTCGCGGGTTTAATAGTTATGGTGGTGTTCGAACACTTCAGGGTAAAGGGCGGAATATTGATAGGAATAATTGCGGTAACGATTTTTTCAGTTTTATTTGGTGTTACGGAAGTGCCTGCGGGTTTTGTCGGCGCTCCTCCGTCAATATCGCCCATTTTTATGAAGATGGATTTTTCATTGATATGGACTTCAAGTTTTTGGATAGTGGTCCTGACGTTTTTCTTTGTAGATTTCTTTGATACGGTCGGAACGCTTGTAGGAGTCGCTAACAGAGGCGGTATGCTTGACGAGCGGGGGCATCTTCCCCGCGCTAAGGAAGCCCTCATGGCGGATGCTGTCGGGACGGCAGCCGGAGCTGTTTTGGGAACTTCCACAGTTACGTCGTATATTGAAAGCGCCAGCGGCGTGGAGCAGGGGGGGCGCACGGGGTTGACGGCTCTTGTGGTTTCCGTGCTTTTTCTGCTGGCTATATTTTTTAGCCCTGTAATTTCAATAGTTCCGGCTTGCGCGACCGCTCCGGCTCTTATATTGGTCGGAATTTACATGATGATGGGGTTAAAGGATATATCTTCGGAAGATTGGACAGAAATCGCGCCCGCCATGCTCGCGTTTTTCATGATGCCGTTTTCTTACAGTATTTCGGTGGGAATAGAAGCCGGGGTGGTATCGTTCGTGTTACTTAAAATCTTTACGGGTAAAGCAAAAGATTTAAATATTGTTATAGTTTCCCTGGCGATTTTATTCGCGGCGGCGCGTTTTTTCCTTTAAGGATCGAGTTGTCCTTAATTTATATTTAAAGGAGTATTCTAATGGAGAGAATTTTGATAATAGATGATAACCCGGTGGATGTGAGGATATTAAAGGACATACTCAAGGACAGGTATGAAGTTATATCGTCGCTTGAATCCGGAGAAGGAATAAATAAAGCGAGGCAACATAAGCCGGAGGTTATTCTGCTTGACAGCATTATGCCCAAAATCAACAAAAAGGATGTTCTTTTTATTATTAAAAATACCAACGATATAAAGGATATTCCGGTAATACTCACGGCGGCTCAGGCAGACCCGGACACGGAAGAAAAATGGATTTCCCTCGGGGCGGTTGACTACTTTATAAAGCCTTTTTCTCCCGGAATAGTAAAAGCGAGGGTTGGCGCGCATGTTGACATTTGTTTGCTAAAAAGAGCTGTAGAGGGACTTGAGCTTATTGATAGCCTTACGTTGCTGCCCAACAGAAGAAGTTACGACGAAAAAATTAAGTCGGAATGGGCGCGCTCAATCAGGGAAAAAACTCCGATTTCCCTCGCATTTATAGATGTAGATAACTTCACTTCTTACAATGAGCACTACGGAAGCTCAAAAGGAGATGATGTGCTTAGGCTGATCGCTTCAGAGGTGAGGCATGTCATGTCGCGCAAGACGGACTTCGTCGCGAGGCACAGCCCTGAAAAAATAGCCGTTATCCTGCCGAATACGGCAAAAAAGGGGGCTAAAAACGTATATGAGCGTATAAAAAAGGCAATTCAGAATTTAAAAATTTCCCACGCACATTCGGAAGTCGCTGGCATTGTGTCCGTAAGCATAGGCGGGGTCACCGCTGTGCCAAATTACGGAGAAGATCTGCACGCTTTTGCGGAAAACGCCGATAAGATGTTATATGAGGCGAAAGCTTACGGCAGAAATATGATAGTTATATTAGATGAGGAATAAATAAAAGAAAACAGGACGGCAACACGCGAATAATCTCATGGTCGCCGTCCTGCTGTTTTAAGCCCGCGTTTTTTAACGCGCGCTTGGCTCTAAAATTCCCGCGCTGGACAATCCGTTTCTCATCTTAAAATAGACGATGCTCACCGTTTCGTTGTATTTCACAGGAACATGGATTTTAAGCTTTTCCACCTCAACAACGTGGTAATTGTCTCTATCTGATTCGGGTAATCCGCCCTTCACGATGACATATCTGTCTCCAGTTACGCAGGTGTAAATTACTTCAGAAATCCAAGCTTCACCGGATGGGCTTGATGCAAGCAATAAATCATAAGCCTCCGGAGCAATATCCACACTGACCACCGCATGGACAGCAGTTGCCCACATGATTAAAATCAGCGCCGCGCATAGTATACCGTTCGTGTATTTCATGATAAATTCCCAATCCTTTCTGCTGTTTTACGATTTTGCTATAGGGGCGGCAACCTGCCGCCCGTGTTATTTTGTTATCTTATCTTATCTTATCTTATCTTATCTTACCATGTCCCTCCAGTACTGAATATG
>Ga0099364_10001991_pt1 | contig 32906 bp, 27 predicted proteins | sample TergutTh196P3_FD_73070 | JGI IMG/M metagenome (GOLD analysis project Ga0099364, IMG submission 73070) | Microcerotermes parvus P3 segment gut microbial communities from Pointe-Noire, Republic of the Congo - Th196 P3 | ecosystem: Host-associated > Arthropoda: Insects > Digestive system > Gut ... | reverse complement strand
TTTTATGGAAAGACGGCTCCAGAGAAAGGGAAGCCGCCGAGCTTATGAAAATAACAGCGGAAGACCTTTTAAAGTTTGGCGTATGCGACAAAATCATCCCAGAACCCGAAGGCGGCGCCGCAAAAGATCCTGCTGTAACAGCTAAAAACATAGGTTCGTTCTTAAATGAAACCGTGGCAAAACTACTCAAAGAAGACTTTGCAAAACTCCCCGAAAAGAGGTATCAAAAGTTTAGAAAAATAGGCGTCTTTACTGAATAGTGTTTAGTGGGTAGTGAGCAGTGGGAAAAGCTAACCATTAACCACTACCCATTACCCCCTCCCTTTGATATAATTTAAAAAAGGAGTTTTTCATGGCTATTGATATTTTAAAAACTTTATTATTAATCGTAGATGTGCAGAATGATTTTTGTCCGGGCGGGGCTTTGGGGGTAAAGGACGGCGATAAAATTATTAATCCCATTAATAACTTGTCAAAAATTGTAGCCGGAAATGGCGGCAAAGTAGCCGCTGTACAAGACTGGCATCCCCTGCGTCATGTTTCTTTTGCGTCAACCTATAAAAATAAAAATCATGGTGAAACCATCGATACCCCTCTTGTTAAGGGGCAGACCCTTTGGCCTGACCACTGTGTACATGGTACATCAGGAGCAGAATTCCATAAAGATTTAGATACAAAAAATATGACATGGATTCTTCGCAAGGGGATAAGTCCGGATTTGGATTCTTATTCTGCATTTTTTGAAAATGACCGTAAAACACCTACAGGGCTGGGTGCGCTGACTGTCTTTTTTGGCATAAATACCATAATAATCTGCGGTCTTGCAACAGATTACTGTGTTTTCTACAGCGCTCTTGATGCCAGGCAATTAGGACTTAAAACTATTATAGCAAAAGACGCTGTCTGCGGAGTGGATATTCCCGAAGGTTCAGTTGAAAAATCAATTACAATGATGAAAGCTCATGGAGTTGATTTTATTTCTTCTTCGGATCTTGTAGAAGATATTCGTAAATGGTAATAGAAAATTCCGCTCTGTTAACGGATTTTTATTCTCTTACAATGGCGCAGGGTTATTGGAAGCGCAGAAATACAGAGGAACCGCATCTAGAACGCGCTGTATTTGAAATGTTTTTTCGTTATCAGCCTTTTGGCGGCGGATACTCTATCTTTGCAGGGCTGGAAACTTTTTTGGAAAGAATTAAAGATTTTTCGTTCTCCAATGACGATATTGCTTACTTAAAAAGTTTAAATTATTTTGAAGATGGTTTTATTGATTTTTTAAAAGATTTTAGATTTACAGGAAGTCTTTGGGCAATGGATGAAGGCACTGTTATTTTTCCGCAGGAGCCGGTTGTTCGGGCGGAGGGCAGTCTTGTTGAGTGTCAGCTTATTGAAGGTATGCTTCTAAATATAATTAATTTTCAAAGTTTGATAGCAACTAAGGCGTGCCGTGTTTGGCTTGCAGCTGGTAAAGGCAGGGTAATGGAGTTTGGCCTTCGCAGAGCACAGGGGCCGGACGGCGCTCTTTCTGCTTCCCGCGCGGCGTTCATTGGCGGTGTATCAGGAACAAGCAATTCGTTAGCGGGCAAGATTTACGGCATACCTGTTATGGGAACAATGGCTCATTCGTGGATTATGTCATTTGACAGTGAAGAAGAAGCGTTTAATAATTATGCTGATCTTTTTCCCGATAAAACTGTTTTTTTAATCGATACTTACGATACATTAAAAAGCGGGATTCATAATGCTATTAAAGCCGGAAAAAAACTTACCGCAAAGGGCAAAAACTTTGGAGTGCGCTTGGATTCGGGTGATATTCATTATTTATCCAAAGAAGTCAGGGCGCGTTTGGACGAAGCAGGGCTGCAAAATGCGTTTATTACCGTTTCAAATGATCTTGATGAAACAATTATTGAAACTTTAGTAAAAGAAAAAACACCCGTTGACAGTTGGGGTGTAGGTACAAAGCTTGTTACAGGGGCAGCGGCTGCCGCTTTTACAGGCGTTTATAAACTGGCAGCCCTGGGTAAAGACGGCAATGTTCCCGTAATGAAATTTTCCGACAATCCTGAGAAAACAACTAACCCCGGCGTAAAACAGGTATGGCGTATCCGTGATAAAAACGGGAGTGCCATAGCCGACATCCTTGGCATAGATGACGGCGGCGACGCGCACGGTGATGCGCCGAAAGTGGGGGAATGCGGCTGTTTTTGGCATCCTTCAGCGGACTACAGGCACTTTACCTGTGACATTGACGGCAGTGTGGAAGCCCTCCTTAAAAAGCGGATAGACTCCGGCGCTCTCGTTGGGGAAAGCCCGTCATTAGAAGCCATCCGTACCCACATGGAAAAAGACATAGACAGCTTTGATGCAACTTATAAAAGACTGTTAAACCCTCATGTTTACAAGGTGTCTATTACAGAAAGATTAAGACAGTTAAAGCTAGATTTAATTCAGAAACATCTGCTATAATAACCTATGGCAAATATAAATATTACTATTAACGGAAAACAATACACGGGTTTTTACGGCATCAAAGCTTCGGAGTTGGTTAAGCACTTTGATATTCCGCGCGAGCAAATTGCCGCTATAAAGGAAAATAACGAGATTCGCCCCATTGGGACAAATCTTCTTGTAAACACAGTGATGGAACCGGTAATGATAGATTCTCCTCAGGGAGTTTCCATTTACAGACGGACATTGTCTTTTGTTCTGGCGATAGCTGCGCGTAATATTTTTGCAAATGACGGAGTGTATGTAGGCCACTCTTTAGGCAACAGTTATTACTACACATTCAGCTCCGGAAAAAAATGCGAATCAAATTGCGTGGAAAAACTTTCCAAAGAAATGGAAAAACTTGTAAAAGAGGATATTCCTATAACATTTAAATATATGGCGTATCAGGAAGCTGTTGATTTTTTTAGAGGACATAATCAGACAGATACCGCCCTTCTTTTGGAACAAAGAAGTTCATCGTACATTAAAGTAAATGAATGTCAGGGTTATATGGATATTTATGTACGGCCTCTTCTTGAACGGACAGGGCTTTTAACTTCCTTTGAGCTTGTGCCGTATCAGGACGGGTTTCTTTTACGGTTCCCCGGAATTGGAAGAGGGAAGGAGATTGATCCCTTTCAAGATGAGCCAAAACTTTTTCAGATTTACAAAGATTATAAAGAATGGGGCAGAATGGTAGGCGTTCGTGTAGTGGGCGAGCTTAACTCAAAAATCGCATCCCGCACCATTAATGATTATATACGGATTGCAGAAGCGCATCAGGCGCATAAAATGGCAGCTATTGCAAATCAAATTTATGAAAAACAAGATAAAATTAAATTGATATTGATTGCAGGCCCTTCAAGCTCCGGTAAAACAACAAGCGCAAAAAGGCTTGCTATTGAATTAATGGTGCTTGGCATTAACCCCATAGCTATCAGTCTTGACGATTACTATGTGGGAACAGATGCAACCCCCAAAGATGAAAACGGTGAGCCGGATTACGAATGCCTTGAAGCCCTTGATGTTCCATATCTAAACCAACAGCTTCAGCAATTGTACAAAGGTGAAGAAATTGAGCTGCCGGTGTATGATTTTAAAACAGGAAACCGCAAAAATACAGGCGGCAGAAAAATCAAATTGGAAAAAGGGAATGTATTAATTGTTGAAGGCATTCATGGTCTTAATGACAAATTAACGCAGAGTATCGATAGGAACACAAAGTTTAAAATATATGTCTCAGCCCTTACCCAGCTTAACCTTGATGACCATAACCGTATTCCCACAAGCGACAACAGGCTGTTAAGGCGCATGGTGCGCGACTCCCAGTTCAGGGGTGCGGATGCAATAAGAACATTCAGATTTTGGCCAAAAGTTCAGGCAGGGGAGCGCAAGCATATTTTCCCGTTTCAGAATACGGCGGATGCCGTTTTTAACTCCGCCCTTGATTACGAGCTTTCCGTCTTAAAATACTATGCAGAGCCTCTGTTAAAGGCAGTAAAACCCGGTATGGCGGAATATGCCGAGGCGGAAAGGCTTTTGGCTTTTCTTGAGAATTTTACCCCAATACCGCCTCAATATGTGCCCGGAACCAGTATTCTGCGCGAATTTATAGGAGACAGCGAATTTAAGTATTAAATTCCTTACAAAGCCAAGTCCAAAAGACTTGACAAAAGTCCTTTTTTTGTGGATTATTAGCTATGAATATAATTGCGGTTATAAAGTCCTTGTTAGAGAACATCATTTTTCTTTCTACAGTTTCCAGCCTTTTTATTGCTCAGGTTTTTAAAATTCTCTTTTTTATTTTGCATCCAAAAACCAAGATTAAACAATTAAAGCTTTTAGAAACACTGCTTTGGCGTACCGGAGGAATGCCCTCCAGTCATTCGGCTGTTGTATGTTCTCTTGCGGCATCTGCGGGAATTAAAGAAGGTTTTGACTCCAATATTTTTGTTATTAGCTTGATTTTTGCTATGATTGTACTTCGTGACGCATTGGGAGTTAGAAGATCTGCCGGTATTCAGGCAAAGGCACTGAACAATTTAGGAAAACAGACTGCTCAAAAAATAGAAATTGATTTTCACTCTGTAAAAGAAATCCAGGGTCATACTCCGCCGGAGGTTATTGTGGGTTCTTTACTGGGTATAGCAATTGCTGTAGGTTATTACTTTATTCTTGTAAATACTGTCCGTTTCCAATAGGCATAACCTATGTCTATTTTTCGTTCTATTATTGTATGCTGTCTGATCTCATTGATTGGAGGAGTTGGACTTTTTTTTCTGGGTTCTCTTGCAGGGTATGAGCAGTTTAAGGGAGGTTATGCGATCCTTTCTGTTGATTCTTCCCTAGAAGACAAATATGTACGGGAATATCTTGATAAAGGCAGAGCTTTCTTTAGCGGGTATCCAATATCTGAATCGTCAGCATGGGTAATGCTGGATATTTTTGGATCGCTTCAACAGATTCCTTTGGATGAATATTCTTCCAGGGTATTGCCTATTGACCCAAGAAATGACGGATATGCGGAAAAATTAAGAGATTTTTTTATTCGTGACGGAAAACGATATATATATGTACCGCTTTTGGCAGGTAATTGGAAAGACACATTTTTGGATAAACAGTTTGCAGGTCTTATGCAGAATATTCCTTTTTCTGTTGATTATTACGGAACAGGAAAACCATTATCGTTATATTTTATTGTTTATGGTTCCGCATCCCTTTGTCTTTATATTCTTTGTTTTTTTAGAAAGATACTTACAGCCAGGATTGTTAATATTTTAACCCTTATACCCTTATTTTCATCTTTTTCTTTTTTTGGAGCAGAAGGTATTGCCGCCGCCTCCATACTTTTTGGAGCTTTCTTTCTGTTAAGAGAACCCCTTTATGAAATTGCGTCTATGCCGGGTTTTTTTACAGGTTCTTTAAAATTAAAATCTTTTAGAAAAAAAGTTAAAAAAGAAATATATCAGCCGTATAAAACCTACTGGAAAAGTTTGTTTTTATTTGTGCTTGTACTGGGAATACTGATAATATTTACACCGTTAAAATTATTATTTTTAATTGTTATATTTCTTGCTAGTTTAGCAGTTTTCTTTATTTCATCAAAAATTTTATCCAGCGATGAGGGCAGCCGCCGAAGATTTTCACCTGTTGCGATTATGACAAAAAGAAAGCCCGAATTTGCCTTTTTTGTTTATATGCTTCCCTTTGCGTTTGGAGCTTTAGCCGCTTTATTATTTACTCCGTTCTTTCCCGGTTCTATGGCAGCGGATAGAAAATATGAAATTACGATAAATGAGGAGGATTATTACGAGCATTTAACATATCAGGCGACATTTTCCATGCGCCAAATGGGCTCAGAGGTATTTGCCTACTATGACTATGTGCCCGGCGACGACGGATTACCGTCTGTTTCCAAGGTACAAGAGAACAGAAATCTTAATTATGACGATTTTCCGGCATTTCCGCTTAAGCACTTGATAAATTTCTTAAATAATGATAAAAATGAATTATGAAGATTTATTCATTCCCAAGAGGAGGCCTTTCCTATGATGACCCTACAGCGCCGGTAAAGGGTCCTGTTGAGAATGCCTATCTTCCCGCAATTTCGGTAATTCCCTTAAATGACAGCGTTAAAAAAGCCTACCCGATTGTATCAATAGGAGAGAGTGTCAGAGAAGGCATGTTAATAGGAAGGGGCTCGGGTTCCGGGGATGTTAATATTCATTCTTCCATTCCCGGCAGAGTTTTACGAAAAATTGCGTGGAAAGACAAAGACGGTTTTAATAATGATGCTCTTGTAATAAGAATGGAAGGCTCTTTTGAAAGGCTTGGCAGAAGAGATGAATCTATGCACTGGAAGGGATTATCAGGATATGATTTACAAAGAATAATCTCTGACAATGGAATTGTAGAAATGGAAAATTCAGGCCGTTCTCTTTCGGAAATGATCTCTAAGGCAAGAAGGGAAAGCGATAAACTTACCCTTGTTGTTCGATGTGTCTTTGACGATCCGTGGCTTGTTGCGGACTATGCTTTATGCCGTGATAGAATTCAAGCGGTAATAGACGGAGCTGCTATTGTGGCTAAGGCCTGCTTTAAAGCAGGGCAAATTATTTTTGCAGTGTCTTACAAGGAAAAAGAATTGGGTGAAAAGCTTGTTAATGAAGCAGGCAGTTTGGAATATCCCGTTTCTTTGGTGCTTACAGGTTCCCGTTATCCCCAGCGCAGCAATAGAGAGTTAGAGCTTGCTCTTAGAGTATATGAAAAAAAAGAGGGATTAAGCTTGGGCAATTTTTTAATTCTTGGTCCTGCCGTTCTTTCCGCCGTACATGATGCAGTAGTTCATAAAAAACCAATTTTGGATCGATATGTTGCTGTAGGAGGGTCAGCGATAAAAAATCCAAAAATAATGAAAGTAAGGATTGGAACTAGAATTGGCGAAGTTATAGAGCAATGCGGCGGTTTTTCTGATTCTTTGGAAAAAATTGTAATTGGTTCCCCGCTTTCCGGCAAAGAAGTTATGTATCTTGACGAACCTATCAGCAAAACTTGTTACGCAATTGCTGCTATGTCTAAATCGCAGACAGGTTTTCATAAACAGCAAAATTGTATAAACTGCGGAGAGTGCAGAACAGTGTGCCCCGTTGGTCTTGATCCTCAGAATATATATAAACGGATTAGGGCGATGGAAATTGATTATGCTTCTACAACCGGATGTCATGGCTGCGGCTGTTGTAAAATTGTATGCCCGTCCGCGCTGCCGCTTTTAGAAACTATTTTAGAAAAGAATTCGGAGGCTGTAAATGCCTGAACAAAAAAAGTTTTTTTTGCATAAGCCTCAAATAAATATTTCTTATTCAAGCATCGGCAGGATGTGGCTGGTTTTCTTTTGTGCTTTTGCGTGTGTAATTCAATCTGCTTTAAGCGATGGAGGCATTTCATTAATTCCTGCGTTTACCGCTCTTGTTTTCGCGATTTTTATAGAATTTCTTTTAACATGGAAAAAATATGGAGCCTCAAAAATAAAAGACGGCAGTGCCGCCGCTACCGCTATGATTTTAGCTATAATGCTGCCTAACCAAATACCTCCAATTTATGCCGCTTTAGGAGCTGTGTTTGCAATTGCCGTTGTTAAGCACAGTTTTGGCGGACTTGGTTCAAACTGGCTTAATCCCGCACTTGGCGGCTGGTTATTTATAAATATTTCGTGGTCAAGAGCTTTTTCGGAGGCTCTTGGAGGTGCCGCCGATGCCATTACTGAAATTGGCGGAACTACAGATATAAGCGCGCTGGATAATTCTGTTACAGAAATTTTAAACAGTTCTGTTTTTTCTATTGTCGGCGTTCAATTACCATCGGGGTATATAGATCTTTTATTTTACAATGGTCCGGGCATTATTGCTGACAGAGGGTTATTTTTTCTTTTAATAGGAACAATCTTTATTACGGCAACGGTCATCAACCGCGGCTGGATACCCCTTGTGTTTTTAGCCGTTTTTGGTTTTCTTGTAAAGTTAGCGGGAGATATGTCTCTTGCATGGAATGGCGATATCTTATATGGTATTTTCTCGGGCGGAACTATAGCGGCAGCTTTTATTCTTGCGGCTGAACCGGCAAGCAGCGCTAAATTAAGATCCGGCGTACTAATAACGGTTATTTTAGGCGCTGTACTTTCGTGGTTTTTCCGTTACAAATGTTCAGAATATTTAGGATGTTTTTTTGCACTTGCTTTAGTAAACTGTTTTATTCCGCTTGTAAAAATGATAGAAGAAAGATTTTTTCTTTTACATAAAAATAACGGAAAGGTTCAAGCTGCTTCCGGCGAATCTGCAGGACGGCAATTCAAGGAAAAATCCGGCGCAAGTTATAAGGAGAATATAGTATGAAACAAAATATTAATTTAAAAGATAAAATTATTTTGTTTAGCTGGATAGCAGGGCTTCTTATAATTATCTCTTTATTTTGGATTTTAACACAGGGTGTGCAGACGAGATATCTGTTGCGAACAGTAAATAATGTGTTTATTAATAATGACGATCCGCGCAGAGTATCCGCTTTTATTCCAAAAAAATCCGGAAATGCCGGTAGTACCGATCTTATGGGATACTGGTACAGTCTTTCTAATTCTCAAGACTTATTCTTTGTTTTTACTGTTTTTCAGGATGGAATTCTTATTCCGCTTGGAGCCGTGGTCTCGTCCGGATTTGTAATAGATGTAATTCCTCTTAGCGCTCATGCCGAGCAGGTTTTTAGTAAAATTCCCCAAAGTATTTTACAAATGTATATAAGGCGTATAGAAATGGAAGGTATTAGATGAGTTTAGATCGTCAGCATTCTTTTTGGGGTTCTTTGTCTCCTCTTGGCGGATTAATAGGCGCAGGTCTTTTGGTTATGGCTTCCGGTCGTCTTTCATGGGCAATAACAATTTCAGGAAGCCTGCTTTGGGTTTACGGTTTTACGGCTTTCTCGTATTATTTATTATCTTCTTTAGTTGGAAAAAAGTTCTTTCCTGTCTGCGGCAGAGAGGCTGTTTATATATGTTTAGCGTCTTTTTGGGGCAGTATTTATATATTTTTATTTTGGCTTTTATCACCTTTTGCCGCAATGGAAGTATTTATGCTGCTTCTTCTTGTTCCATTGTACAGCGTAAGCAATCTTTATACACAGCATACAGCGCTTGAACCGGGGTCCTCTGATATTTCTGAAAATGCAGCCGGTGCTTTATCTCAGGCCGCCGTTTTAATTTGTCTTTTAATTTTATTTTCTATAATAAGGGAATCTTTATCTTATTGTTCTCTTTCATTTCCGGGTATGTATGATGGAATGATCACCATTATGTATTTTAATGAGAATTCTTTTTTCCCAATAGAAATATTTTCAACTTCTGCGGGAGCATTGCTGTTATTAGGCTATATTATTTGCCTTTATCAATATACAAAAAGCTTTATAAAACCGGGAGATAATTAATGAACGGAATACCATATATATTATTGATTGTTTTCTCTGCTTTTACCATGAATTTAACTTTACAATGCGCCCTTGGAATAAGAGGAATTGCGGAAGATAAAACATATAACAGATTTTTAACTATTATAAAACTTGGAATAATACTTTTTTCTATAATATTTATTTGGATTTTATTTTCAAAAGTAATATCTCCGTTAATATCAGGTATTTTTATTTATGTTTTATTATTTCCTGTAAGTTATATGATTTATGAAGGACTTGAATATATTATTTTTCAACAAATACTTAAAAAAGATCCCCAAGAAGACAGCTTTATAAGTTTCCCCGGGGGAATTACAGCAGCAGCGGTCTTTATTTGCTTAAATATAGCCAAGGATTTTTTGGAAGCTGTACTGCTTTCGCTGGGTTTTACACTGGGAATATTTTTAGTATATTTAATAATTAGAGAAATTAGAAGAAGGGCAGCTTTGGAAGCTGTACCTAATTTTTTTCGCGGAAAACCGCTTGTTATTATCTCTATGGGATTGTTATCCTTAATTTTTTCCGCATGTTCATTAATGCTTTTAAGGATGATAAGCGTTAGGTGAAAGAAGACCAAAAACCTCTGTTAATTATTGGTTCTCATGCCCATGTTCCGTTTGGAGCTTCAGAAAAAGAGTTTGAATATGCGTATAACAATATAATGCGCCCCTTTATATCCAATTTATATCGTTACCCCAACATTCAGGCAATTTTACATTATTCTGGTGTGTTGTTATACTGGGTAGAAAGAACACATCCTGAATTTTTTATGCTTATAGAAGATATGGTAACACGAAAACAGGCGGAAATTATTGGGGGCGGTTTTTATGAGCCAATGTTTTCAATGATACCTTATCAGGATAGAATAGGGCAGGTAGAGTTTTTAACAACTTATTTACGAAAACACTTTGGAAAAAGACCGCTTGGCTGCTGGATTCCCGGCATGGTATGGGAACAAAATATGGCGGCATCCCTTTCTGCAAGCGATATGCAATATACTTTTTTATCGCAGGATCAATTTTCTTTAGCCGGTATTTCCGGGGATGATCTTTTTTTCCCGTGTATTACAGAAGATCAAGGGAAGCTTGTTACGGTTTTTCCTGTATCTTTGGATATAGAAAAAGAACTTGCCATAAAAAGTTTTTCGCAGGTTTTTGTTGAATTAAATAACAAAATTAGAAATCAACACGGATCTAATCAAAATAATTATATAATTACAGTTTTTCCGGAAAAAATATTCTCAGATCCGCAGGAGGCAGAAGATACCGCATGGAACCGTTTTTTAGAAGAAATATCACTTTCAGAAAATATAATTGAAACAACATTGCCATTAAAAGTATTAAAGAGCAATAAAACTTATAAAAAGGCAAGTTTTCCAAATTCAGCTTCTGTAAAAGGTTTTTCTCCGCGCCATTACTTAATTGACCATTGCGAAGCAAATGGAATTTATTCAAAAATGAACTTTATTAATGTATTAATTAGTCAATTAAAAGGCGATAAATCCAGAAAACAAAATGCAAGGGAAGAATTATGGAAAGCGCAGGATAGCTGCTTATATATGCCTGTAAATGGCCGGCATAAACATGCGCTTCGTAAGGCGGCATACAGCTCTCTTCTAAAAGCAGAACAATTATCAAGAGAAAAAGGCAAGTTTATATCATCTTTAATACAGTATGATTTTGATTTTGACGGTAAAAAAGAATATTTAATTCAAGACGCTAAAATAAACTGCTATATTCAATTAAAGGGAGCAGGCATTTTTGAACTGGATTACCTTCCAAAAGAATGGAATTATTTAGATTGTGGTGCGGATAATTATTCAGGATTAAATTCTAGAAAAACAGCGTTCTCGGATATTATTTTGCCATATAATACAATTGTAAAAGATATGAAAAATGATTTTATTGAAGAAATTAAAGAAAAAAAACTGCCTGCAAGGCTTTGTTTTAATGAGCAATATTATGCAATGTCTCAAGAAAGAAAAGGAAAATCGTGTTTTAAACTTTCTGCTGTTTCCGGCGATAATATATCAATTCCGTTTGGCTGTATAGAAATAAATAAATGTTATTCTTTAAAAAAAGATATACTAACTATTGAATATACATTAAAGAATACAGGAAAAGAAAATATTAATTTCTGTTTTGTTCCCGAGATTAATTTCTCATTTGCCGGCGAAGGAGAAGAATATGTCCGTTTTTATTCGGTTGAAAGCACCGAAAAAGATATTCCGGCTGATAACCTGCTGGAGAATACAAATAACCTAAAAATACTTGATGTAAAAAATGAAGTACAAATAATTCTAAGTTCTACAAATGCATTTTTTGGCAGTTTGCTTCCTTATTATGACAATGGATATTATCAGGCAGCCTGTATTCTGCCTTTATTTTCAATATCGCTGGAAGCCGGAAAGAATTGGAGCAATGAATTTAGCCTAAAATTCTCGCATTAGCAATTTATCGCAATGTTCGCAGTAATGCTCTTAATTCCGGATTTGCCGCGCTTTCAGGAACAATTCTATTGGCAGGTCTTTCTGTCTGCATAATAACTTCATCGCCAATTTCTATACGATCAAGATAACCATTTGTTACAAGAGTGCCTATGGCAATTTCTTCATCAACATTCGTAATTGTAAATCTTCCAACTAGTTCATCTTGGCTGAATAAAAGACCAATACCTTCATTTGTTATTTGCGTTCTTCCTCTTTTTACCACATTAAAAACAGTATTAGGCTGAATACCGTCGGCTCTTCCCTTGTTAATTAAACCCTGATTTTGCCTGCGGGATATAAGCCGTCCGCGCAGAGGCATAGCTCCTGAAATCTGATCAACTATTCCTTTGGAAGAACTGCGCAATCTGTCTGTTCCTGTACGGAAAGTTTGGAAAGTGCCTGCAGGAGAACCTGTTCTGCCGACATAGAGTTCGCATCTTATTGAAATATCCCGTTCATTTTCCGTGACAGAAACAATCATAAAATAATCAGCTCCCGCTTCCCGTGCTTGTCTGAAAGCCTGCGAAAAGGAAGGCTGGCGTAATTCCAAATTATTCATGGGGGTTATATTGCGGTCATGTACTAACAGTTCCCTTACTACAGATGCGGCGACCGCGCCCGCATCCGCATGATAGTAGCTGGATTGACCGGAAATTGAAAAAACAGCCATCTTCCAGTGGCGTTCCGCAAGGTCCATAGGATCAACCCGCCATTGCCTAAAAAGAGCGTTAGAAAGCAAAGAGTTGTAAGTTTCAACCGCATCGTTTAGACTGCGGTCGGCAGTGCCTTGATCCTGCAAAAAGAGAAGCTCTTCAAGATAGCGGGCAGGGTAGCCCTGTATTCGTAAAAGCTCCGCGTACTCGCGCCTGTTAGGTGCAAATGGGTTAAGCCTTAAACCGCGCCTGTATTCAAAGAGTGCTTGATCAATCATATTTCGCGATCTGAAATTTCTTGCTTTTTCAAAATGCCAGGCAGCCCATCTTGTGCGGCGGGGATCTTCTAAAGTAGTTGACGAAAGCAGGACATCTTCTAAAATAGCGCGGATAAACTCGTCGTCTTCATTAACTGTAATGGCAGTGGAGAGTATCGTTATAGCTTCATTGTTTCGTCTAAGCCTTGAAAGCGACAAGCCTTTTAAGTACCATGCGCTCATATTTTCTCTGTTTTGATTAATAATAATATCACAGATACGGATTGTTTCTTCAAATTGATTATTACGGTAGCGAAGAGTTGCCATAAGAGACAAGGTAGGCTCATGTTGAGGTCTAAAGTACATAGCTCGTTCCGCATAGCGGATTGCGTCCTGTAACCTGTTATTTTGAGCGTAAATATAAGCGGCAAAGTAATAAACACGGTAATCATCAGAATGCTGCCTTAGCGCGTTATTAATATGATTAATTGCCGCTTCTCCGTCACCCAAAGACTGGGTAACAAGCGCCAAAGAGATTAACAGCCTGCGGTCATCGGGATAGCGGCGTACTGCTTCGCGATAACGAGTAAGAGCTTCGGATGGTCTGTTTCTGGCAATGTCCAATTCTCCTGCCGCAAAGAGGGCTTCCCTGTTGTAGGGTTCCTGCCTGAGTACTTCCGCTACAAGAGCAGAGGCAGCGTCCAAGTGACCTAGAGCGATCAGCGTAAAAACTTCCAAATTTGCGACAGACATATTACTGCGGGAAAGCTGTCTTGCTCTTCGCACCCAGGTCAGCGCTTCATCAAATTCGGCAAGCTCATAGTAACATTCAGCCAACGCCGCCGTTCCCTGTGCGTGGGCAGGGTTTAGGCGTAAACATTCAAGGAATGATTCAACGGCAGAATACCAGTTTTCTTCCGCCATAAAATTTCTTCCCCGTTCATAATGTGTCGCCGCACTATTCTGCTGGGCACCAATTCCTGCGGGAATGATAATTATAACGCATAGGAGAAATAATAAGAATTTAATTTTTAACATGCCCCCCTCCCTTAAAACCATCAACCATCTTTTATTGTTACAATTTTTATTGAGTTTATTTTATGTCCGTCCATTTCCTGAATAATGAACTCATATTCTTTATAGCTTGTTTTTTCATTTTTGACAGGTATTTTTCCAAAAAGATCAAAGACAAAGCCCCCCAATGTATCAAAATCATTAACAGGAAGCTCCAGCCCCGTTTCTTCAACAAGGAACTCAAGATTTACCCTGCCGTCACACTGCCAAATACCTTCTCCAAGTTTTACGACATCTTCGGTTTCCTGATCAAATTCGTCCTGAATATCCCCTATTATTTCTTCGATAATATCTTCCATAGAGACTATCCCGGATACCCCTCCGTATTCATCAACCACCACGGCAAGATGTATTTTTTTTCGTTTTAGTTCGCGTAAAAGGTCATCAATTTTTTTGGAAACAGGAACAAAGAACGGTTCTCTTGCAAGTTCGTGAATATTAAAAGGTTTATTGTTTACAAGAGCGTTAAGAGCGTCTTTAACATGTAAAATCCCTATTACATTATCAACTGTATCTTGATATACAGGGTAGCGGGAGTGTTCACTTCCGCAAATACAGGCAAGGATTTCTTCTTTTGAAGCATCCGCCTCAACAAAGATGGTGTCCGTTCTTGGTACCATTATTTCTTTGACTGTAGTGTCCGATAATTCAACGACACCTCGGATCATTTCCTGCTGTTCTTCTTCCAGTTCTTTTATTGCCCGCGAGTTTAATTGGAAGGGAGCTTTCATTTTTCGCCTCCCATAATATGCTGATTCTTAAGCCGGGAGAAAATGTCCTCCTGAAGGATGAGCATGGGTTCTTTGCTGTCTATGGTTTCGTGTTTCATACCGTCTAAATGCAGAATACCATGAATTATCAATCTGCGTAACTCCTCATCTTCGGATATTTTAAAATGTTTGGCATTTTCAGAGAGGGTTTCCAGAGAAATTACAATATCTCCGGGTAAATAGGCGGTTTTTCCCCCATTTTGTACAGTTTCTCCTAAATTAAAGGAAAGAATATCCGTGGGTTCAGGTTTATTTCGATACTTCGAGTTAAGCTCCGTTATGGTTTTATCCCCGCAAAACAGTATGGAAAGCTCCCAGTTATCCCGTTTAATTTCTCCTAAGACTTTTAAGGCAAATTTGGCGGCATCGCCGGACCAGGGAGGCAGATTAATATCCTGTACATTTATGGCAATATTATTCATTTTTTAACCTTGATTTAGCACGGCTTGTTTCATGATTTTTCCTCACTTTTCTGATTGGGGTATTCAATCCTTGTATGGTAATAACCCGCAAGTACTTTTACGAATGCCATCTTGATTGTTTCCAGTTCACGGAAAGAAAGGTCGGATTCAGAAAGCTGTCCTTGCTCAACTTTTGCATCAAAAAGCTGCTGGATAAATTTTTCTATTTTTCCCGCTGTTGGTTTTTCCAAAGTTCTTACCGCCGCTTCTGTAATATCGGCAAGCATTACAACTGCCGATTCTTTTGAATGCGGGGGATTTCCCGGATATGTAAAATCTTCCGAGTCAACCGTTTCTTCCTTCTTTGCCGCTTTATTGTAAAACCATGAAATTACCGAATTTCCGTGGTGTTCTCCTATAATGGCAATAACATCTTTTGGCAGACCAAGGTTGTGCGCTTTTTCAACGCCAAGTTTTAAATGGCTGCGGATAATTGTTGCGGAAAGTCTAGGGTTAATATCGTCGTGTTTATTGTGTTCCGACTGATTTTCTACAAAGTAATCAGGGTTATCTATTTTACCAATATCGTGATAATAAGCACTGACTCTTGCAAGAAGGGCGTTAGCTCCAATGTCCTGGCAAGCCTGTTCGGCAAGGTTTGCAACCATAAGTGAATGGCTGTAAGTTCCGGGAACTGTTGTAAACATTTTTCGCAAAACTGGCGCGTTAAGATCCGAAAGCTCCATTAACCTGAAAGTTGTTACAGCATTAAGTGCGTGTTCAAGCGGCGGCAGGAATCCAAGAGTTAACATTCCTGAAATTATGCCGTTTAATGCCGCCCAAAAAAGCAGGGGAGGGTAGTCAGAGATATATGATTGACGGATTAACAGCACAACAACAACAGCACAACAATTCGCAAATGCTATAAGGAGCCCCGCTTTAATAAGACTCATTCTGTTTTGCGCATTGTGCAATACTTTGGAAGCCGCAGCACCTGATACCAAGGCTATAATATATGAATGAGTGTCAAACGCTCCTGTCAGGTAAGCGCTTAAAGGAAGGGCTAATGCCAAAATCATTGCGGGCTGTGTTCCCAAAAAGACCGCTGTTATCATTATAAAAAGCGCGGTGGGCATTGCCAAAGATACGGGGAATCCTTCAGGTCCCGGAGAAAGAGAATTTAATAATACCGATCCTATAATATAAGTGCCTATTATAATCGTATGCAGGTATTTTTCGCTGGTACTTAAATCCTTTCCCATGAGTGCTCTTCCGCTAAGAACAATATACATAATGTATAATAACAATACTAAAAGAACATAGCCTAATATATTGCGGGGATCTCTTTTGGGGTATGATGTATAAAGCGCTTTTAGATCTTCCATTTCAGATTCTGTAATAATAAAGCCTTTTCTTATTATTCTTTGGCCTTTTTCTATATTTCGTACAACAATCGTCAGAGTGCGGCTGGAAGCTTCTTCATCAAGATATGATACGGCAATTGAAGCTGTAATATCCCTGTCTGCTACTTTGCCAACCTCAAAATTACTTATATTTCTGATAGTTTCCGAGTCTTGACTAGATATAATTACAAAAGCTGCGATTATACATAACGCCAGACTGAAAAGGTTATGACCTGAACGGAAATAGCCCAAAAGAGCGGCTATAGCTTTTTTTAATTTTGACGGGGAATTATTTTTCTCTTTCATTGTATGCCTGTATTATTTTTTTTATAAGGGGATTTCGCGCTACATCTGTGGTATGCAGGAATGAAAAGTTTAAGCCTTCAATTTCCCTTAGGATTTCCAGGGCATGTAAAAGCCCTGAATCTGCTTTTTTTGGCAGATCAATTTGCGTAGTATCTCCTGTTATTATTGCTCTTGCTCCATTGCCAATGCGTGTTAGAAACATTTTCATTTGTTCTTTGGTGGTGTTTTGAGCTTCATCAAGAATTATCATGCAGTCATTAAGGCTTCTGCCTCTCATATATGCCAAAGGTGCAATTTCAACAGCCCTTGATTCTTCCAGTTTATGAATAATATCGTACGGGATAAGCGATTCCATTGCGTCATGAAGAGGCCGTAAATAAGGATCGATTTTTTGAGCAAGGTCGCCGGGAAGGAAGCCCAAATTTTCGCCTGCTTCTACAACAGGGCGGGTAAGTACAAGTTTCCGCATTTTTTTTGAAAGAATCATATGAAGAGAATGAGCTATTGCCAAATAAGTTTTTCCCGTTCCGGCAGGTCCTATGCAAAAACATATTTCATTTTCCCGCATTGCCTGAATGTAAAGAGCTTGATTTTTGCTGCGAGGATGAACCCTTTGACTGCCATGCGGTATATGTATGGTTGAATCTCGTACTTCAACTTCTGTTGCCAAAGCTCGTATATATTCAGGAGAAGGAGAATCCCCTTCATTAACTGCTGCTATAAGATTGTCCATCATATTTCTAAAGCGTTTGACCCCGATTTTATCCTCATGTTCAAAGTGAATTTCATTGCCTCTGGCAGTTATAAATCCTCCTAAAGAACCCTCAATTACCCTGAGGTTTCCGTCATTCGCGCCGCAAATCCCGGACAATAGCTCTCTATTATCGAAAGCTATGGTTATTTCTTCCTCCAAAAATACTCCTTATGTTATTGTATATCTCTATGAACAAATAGTCAAGCTATCTGATAGCCCATCCATCATATTGTCTTTCATGCCTTACATCTGTTTTTATTTCGGAAATAGGTTTCCACTGTACAATAAAGCCAATATCTGTGGCAATTTCATACTGTGGAGGGGCTAGGCTGTTATTTATAAAAGGATACATTTTAACCTCAAAGATTGCTTCCCAGTCTCCTAAAAGGTGTGTTAATTTAACATCAAAACTTCTTATTTTAAAACCTGATCTTCGCCGCATATTATTGTCAGAGAAATTAAATGAATCCAATAAATCTGTAAACAGGTTATTTTGCGGTCCTTCAGGATACATAAATGTAAGATGCTCCATTCCCGGAACTCCTTTAAAATACCTAAAGATTACAGAGTTATCAGATGTTGCCGATAATTCCAATTTTAAGAAATTTGTTATTTGTAAATTAACTCCCAGCCTGAATTCAAATTTGGAGTTTGTATGTCTTATAAGATCAAATATAAGTGAAGTTCCTATATTGATTGAAAACCCAAAAATATTTTTTATTATTTCAATATCCTGAAAATTTCGATTAAATGAAAATGACAGCAATTCCGGCTGCAATACAGGCTCTCCATATTCTTCCCATCTTCTGTTCACCATATCAAACTCAGCCCTTAGTGTTCTTCTTGCTGAAAAAGCCGCCCTAAAACTGGAATTCCATAATGTAAGCGATGTATTTATATTTGTAATATCATTGTTTTCTTCCGGGTTTATTACCATGTGGTAAACAAAAGTATTGTTATTTCTAAACCTTAGAGTTTCAGTAATATGTATGGGATCATATATCCATTCCCCGGGTTTAATAAGCGCATCTTCCGCCGCCTGCCTTATGCGGAAATTTATATTTGTTTCAGAGTACCAAATTCTAAAAGTTGCGTTAGCTGAAATCAAAGGCTCAAGCGGCGGCAGATCTACGCCAAGATTTAAAGTTTGCTGTCTGTTTAATAATGATGCTGAAATATTTGTTGTTAAGCGATGGCTGTTTAAGCCATAAATATCATTACTGGTATTTTCTTTTACCAATCCTCCCCAAACGGGGGTAAGTTCAGGATTGTTTGTGCCGGGTGTGTATCTTTTTGAACTGACCAAAGTGCCTCTAAAACTATATTGAAAGTTTGACTGGCTAAAAATTGAATCATTAATAAACGGACGCAGTGTTCCTGTGTATGCATACGAGCTGGAATATCTTGTATGACGGTATTGCTGCTGCCTTGCTTCTTCTGCTTTACCGGGATCCGGTGTTCCGGTTGGATTTTGGGGAGTCTTGTATGCTTCGGCTTCTTCATTAATATAGGTAAAATCCCTCCAAGTACCAAGTCCTGATAATGTAATAATATTTGAAAATAAGCCGCTTGAATGATCAGCTCTAAAATTAATATCAAGGTTACCGCTGATACTTGTTATGATTGATTGAACTTCGCCCCAATTAACCTGATCCGCGGACTCCCAATTACTATACCCCGATCTAAATTGTAATTCCGATGAACTGGCAGGTCTTAAACTATAGTCAATTCCAAATCTGATATTTCCATCTCTAGGCGTAATAAAATTTTGGGTTAAAGCAGGGGGGGTAATTATATCGCCGGAAGTAATTCCTTCTGTTATTGTTCTGTTATCTTCCCACGGGGAGACAGGTTCTCCAATATCGGCTAACGGATTTCTATATTGGTTTTGTGTTTCAGAAGGAGCCATCCGGCTTTGTCCTCTGGATGTATAAGGAGTACCGGAAATTATTGCAGATATGTTGTAAATTGTATATGTATCTGGAGCAAAAAATTGGCGGGTTGGAGAATCAATAGACACAGACGAATCCTGTAAACTTGTAAATTTTAATGATGTTGATAATGTAGAGATTGATATTCTTGATATATAAGGAGATAAAAAACGGACATTTGGAGTAATATTTCCGGAAACATTCCATTGAGGAACCCCTAAAATTGAAGATGCTGAAGTATCATGTGCCGCCTGCATTATATTAAACCAATCCATGCTTTCAGAACGATTTTCAAAAAAATCTCTGTCAACATAAGGGTCGGAGTAATATGGAAAATCCCAGGAAATACTTCCATACCGCATGGAAACAGCGCTCTTAAAATGAAATTTATAACGGAATGGTACAGTATTAGAAAAAAAATCAGAATGATTCCAGTCCATAGTACCGTCAAAATCGGGATAGTAAGGATTATAGCCGCCTGCAGATGAAATGGTTCTTGTAAATCCCAATCCTATGGAAAAATCAAACGGCTGGCTTAAAATACCTGTTCTTGGAAGAGAGAGTTCCAATCCCGCGAATGTTCCCATATTTACATAATGATCCAAAAGAAGCCTTAAGCTTGTTTCATTTGGGTTTATAACTTTTTTTCCGGTAGTTCGCAGGAATATTCCATGCCTTTCTCTTTCCACATCATTTGAGTTTCCAATAATTTTTGCAAGGGAATTTTGTTCTTCAGGATCTGCTTTTGGTCTTCCCATTAAGTAGGTTGTAGTCTGAACAAATCCGCCTTCTCTTGAACGGTATCCAAATACAGGATGAAAAATAAGTTCATCTGCAGGTAAATAAAAGAATGGAAAGTAGAATATGGGTATTTCACCTACTTTTAAAATCGCATTGGCAAAAGCAAAATCTGAGCCGGGAAGCAGCCAAAGCCTTGATGCGGTAATTGACCAAAGCGGTTCTTCCGTAGCGGCGTTTGTTATAACCGCTTTTTTTAAGATTGTTGTATCTTCGTCTGTGCGGGAAATAACTGTACCTGAAAATCTATAAGTGGTTTCATCGCCATCAACGGTTCGTTCTGAATCTCCGTCCATAAAAACAGCAGCCCATGTATCAATATTAACAGTTATATTTTCACCGCGGAATGTTTCAACTGTTCCGTCTGTTTCCGTTGTTTTTGTATAAACAACGCCGCCTCTTGCGGTAAGAGTGTTTCTTGTACGGTTAAAAAGAATTTCCTGAGCGCTTATGCTGTGAATATGATCGCCGTCTTTTAAGCTAATGCTTACATCGCCTCGTAAACGGGCATATTCTTCATCAATCGTATCAATTTTAAAATATTCAGAAGTTTGGGCGGAATTTACGGTTATTATTCTTTGACCGCTGTCATCTGTGCTTATTTGATCAGGCAATTCAAAATGCTGCCTTAAACGCCTGGAAAGTTCGTCTCTTGTTCCGCTTTCAGGAAGACCCAAACTGCGGCTCCATACCGCAAGTTCGGGAAGGGTAGAAGTTTTTATTTCCATTTCAATACGCTGTTTTTCCGGCGACAATGATTCTTCGGCTTGTATTTGTTCAGTATTGTCCTGTGAAAACAATAAAACTGAAAAAAGAGAAAGCAAACAATATAAAAAAATAAGCCGCTTGCTTATCATTTACTCCTGTCTCTTTTTAGCATATCAGCTAAGTATTCGCCCGTGTATGATTCCTTGCATTTTGCGACCTGTTCCGGCGTACCTGTTGTAATTACATACCCGCCTTTGTCTCCGCCTTCCGGTCCAAGATCAATAATATGATCAGATTGCATAAGGACATCAAGATTATGTTCTATCATTATAACAGTATTTCCCTGCTCAACCAACCTTTGGATTACCTCCATAAGCTGTTTTACATCGCAAAAATGGAGGCCGGTAGTAGGTTCATCCAGTATATACAGTGTTCTGCCTGTAGAGCGTTTTGAAAGTTCAAGAGCAAGTTTTACCCTTTGCGCTTCTCCGCCGGACAGGGTAAGGGCGGACTGCCCCAATTTCACATAACCTAAGCCTACAGAAAGAAGAGTCTGCATCTTGCGGGCAACCTGCGGAATAGGAGCAAAAAAAACAGCCGCCTCTTCAATAGTCATATCTAAAACTTCGGCAATATTTTTGCCTTTATAGCGGATATCAAGAGTTTCTTTGTTAAACCGTTTGCCGTGGCAGACATCGCAGGTAATATACACATCCGGCAGAAAGTTCATCTCGATTTTAATAGTGCCGTCACCTTCGCAGTTTTCGCACCTTCCTCCGCGGACATTAAATGAAAAGCGTCCGGGTTTATATCCTTTTATTTTTGAATCGGGCAGATTGGAAAACAAATCCCTAATCGCCGTAAAACCTTCTACATAAGTTATTGGATTGGAGCGGGGAGTGCGTCCAATGGGGCTTTGATCAATATCGATAACCTTGTCTATATATTCATCGCCTGTAAGTTTTTTGTATGCGCCTTCTATATGGTTTGAATCATAAATCCTGTTTGCCAAAGCCGGGTATAAAACATCGGAAAGCAAGGTTGATTTTCCCGAACCTGAAACTCCTGTAATGCAGGTAAAAACACCCAATGGAATTTCAACATTGATATTTTTTAGGTTATGCTCGCTTGCTCCTTTTATTTTGATAAACGCGCCGTTTCCTTTTCTGCGTTGTTTTGGAATTGCCATGCTGATTGCGCCTGCCAAATACTGCCCTGTAAGGCTTTCTTTAACTTTGACAATATCTTTTACCGTTCCCTGCGCTACAACTTTTCCGCCATGCACGCCGGCGCCCGGTCCTAAATCAACAATATGATCCGCTGTCCGTAAAGTTTGTTCGTCATGTTCTACAACAATCAGCGTGTTGCCAAGATCGCGCAGATAGAGAAGGGTATCAATCAAGCGCTGGTTGTCTCTTTGATGAAGCCCGATTGAAGGTTCGTCCAAAATATAAAGGACTCCCATAAGACTGGAGCCAATCTGTGTAGCAAGGCGGATTCTTTGGGCCTCCCCCCCTGAAAGAGTGGAAGCTTTGCGCTCAAGGGAAAGGTAATCCAGCCCTACATTCTGCATAAAGCCAAGGCGGGAGTTAATTTCTTTTAATATTTGCCGCGCTATTTTTTTTTCACTGGCGTTAAGTTTTATATGTTCAAAAAATTTTAAAGAATCTGTTACAGAAAGCCGCGAAAGTTCCCAAATATTTTTTCCGGCAACAGTTACAGCCAGCACTTCGGGTTTTAACCGTCTGCCTCCGCAGTCTTCGCAGTGTTTTTGGCTCATAAACTTTTCCAGCCAGTCTTTTACGCCTGTTGACTGAGTATCAATATAACGCCGTTTTAATTCTTCCAAAATGCCTGTAAACTGGGATTGATACTCAAAATGCCCGGTTCTATCCTTATTCACATAACGGACTTTTATATCATCGTCGCTGCCGTAAAGAATGGCGTTTACTATTTTTTTTGGCAGTTTGTCAAAGGGTGTATCAAGAGAGAAGTTGTAATGCCTTGCGAGCGCCTTAAACCTTGAACGGTTCCATGCGGCATCGGGATTATACGGAATAACCGCGCCTTCGTTAAAAGAAAGCGTTTTATCGGGGATAACAAGATCGGGATCGAACTCCAGCTTTGATCCTATACCTGAACAGCCGGTACACGCGCCAAACGGATTGTTAAATGAAAAAAGGCGCGGCTGCAGCTCCGGAATAGATACACCGCAGTCCGGGCAGGAATTTTTTTGCGAAAATACCTGCTCATGCGTTTTTTTATCTTCGGTAACCAGTAAAACCATTAAGCCGTCCGCTGTCTGCAGGGCGGTTTCCACAGATTCCGCAAGCCTTGCGCGAATTCCCTTTCCCATTACAATTCTGTCAATTATTATTTCAATAGTGTGCTTTTTTTGCTTATCAAGCTTGATGTTTTCATCAAGGTTAACTGGAACTCCGTCTATCCTTGCCCTTGCAAAACCCGCTTTACGCGCGTCTTCTATTATTTTTTGATGTTCGCCTTTTTTTCCGCGAATAATGGGCGCTAAAAGCTGAATCTTTGTTCCTTCTTTTATTTGCAGAATTGTATCGATAATTGAATCAACGGGCTGTTCACGAATTTCTTTTCCGCAAATATGGCAGTGGGGAACTCCAACACGCGCATAAAGCAGGCGGTAATAATCGTAAATCTCGGTAACCGTTCCTACGGTAGAACGGGGATTACGGTGAGTGGTTTTTTGTTCAATAGAGATAGCGGGTGACAGCCCCTCGATATAGTCCAAATCGGGCTTGTCCATTCTCCCCAAAAACTGGCGCGCATAAGCGGAAAGGCTTTCCACATACCGCCTTTGCCCTTCTGCGAAAATGGTGTCGAACGCAAGGGAGCTTTTGCCCGAACCTGAAAGCCCCGAAATAACGATTAATTTATCTCTTGGCAGTTCCAAATCGATATTCTTAAGATTATGCTCGCGGGCACCCTTAATTATGAGTTTATCCATATTTGAAGTATAGCAAAAACACCTATATAAATATATAGGTATGCTTTATCTCTGTAATGCTTGCATTTACTCTTCTGCGGTATTAAACTTATAGTAACATGAGAAAATCGGCTCTTTTTCCGGTTATATTCCTCTTTATATCAATCACATGGGGGCTTTATGCCCAAAATAACGATATGCCTCATGTTACTCAGATTAATATAGAAGCTAGAAATAACCTTATCCGGCTTACATGGGTGGATTCCCCCGAAGCCAGGGGCCCGGTTTACATTTATCGTTCAACACGGCCTTTTGCAGGCTCAATCCCCGCGAATATACGGCCTATTATTGTACGATACGGAACTCAATATTATATTGACGATACCGATGACATAGGAAACCTCTATTATTTTATTGCGGCAAGCGATACCCTTGGCCGCCGATATGATATTATACTTCCGCGGATAAACAGCGCCAATGTGAATTTTTCAGAGCCTGATGAAGAAGAAACTCTTCCCGTCATAGCTTTGCCCGAGCCTGTTCTTATTGAGGGTATCTCCAATTTAAGAACAGTTCTTGACGGAGAAAAAGTTACAATCTCCTTTAATAATACCAATCCTGAAAGAAATACGATTCTATACCGAAGCTCGCAGCCTGTAAGACGACCGTATGATTTAATTAATGCTGGTATTGTACATCGCGGAACCAATTCTGAATTTATAGACTATCCCGTTCCCGGTCAGGCATGGTATTACGCGTTAGTTTATGAAGATGAAGTTTCCGGCGGAAACATTGGCATAAACCCGGGAGTTAATACAACTACCGCCGCAGTGATTGTTTTGTCTGATCAAGCTGACGGTCGTTCGATGCGTCCTATACCTTTGCCCGAGTTAACTCTCAGCGAAATGACAGGCGGATTTTTATCAAATCAAATCATACAAATACCTTTAGGCACTGAATCTATTGATATGTTAAGAAATACCCCGCTGCCGCATCCGAATAATGCAGATTTAAGAAGACCCCGTGTTTTTGTTGTGGATCTTCAGCCGCCTACAAGCGGCGAAGAATCCGCATTATATAATATAATTAAACTTTACTTTGAAACATTTGATTGGGAAAACGCCAAAATAAACCTGCAGCATTTTCTTTCTCTTCCAAGATCCAAAGATATCGAAGCCCGCGCCCGTTTTTATCTTGGGCAATCCTTTTACTTTCTTGGCAATTACCGCGAAGCATTATGGGAGTTCCTGTCTTTTAGGGCTTATAATGAAATAGAAGCCAATATTTGGATTGACGCTGTTTTGGCGGCAATGGTTAATTAATTGATTAATTTAATAAAAACATATAGTATAAAAGCATGAAAAGACGATTAATAACATCAGCCTTGCCCTATGTAAACAATGTACCGCACCTTGGCAACCTTATACAGGTTTTGTCCGCGGATGCCTTTGCCCGCTTTTGCAGGCTTTACGGCTATGAATCCCTGTATGTCTGCGCTACGGACGAGTACGGCACAGCCACGGAAACCAAAGCCGCCGAAGAAGGCATAACCCCCAAAGAATTGTGCGACCGCTTTCACGCAATACACGCCGATATTAACAAATGGTTCGGAATAAACTTTGATATTTTTGGGCGCACTTCCCACCCAATCCACACAGAAGTTACCCAGGATATTTTTCTTAAACTTGACAAAGCAGGGTTTATAACAGAAAAAACCATAGAGCAGTTTTTTTGTTCCAAGTGCGATAAATTTTTAGCAGATCGATTCATTAAAGGTGTCTGCCCAAAGTGCGGCTCTAAAAATGCCAGAGGCGACCAATGTGAAGACTGCCAAAAATTACTTGACCCTGTTGACTTAAAAGAGCCGCAATGCAGCAATTGTCAGAGCACGCCTTCTTTGCAAAAGACAAATCATTTATATATCGATTTACCTGCCATAAAAGAAAAATTAGAAGCATGGATAAAGACAACCTCCGTTAAAGGATTTTGGGCAAACAATGCAATTCAAATGACTAAAGGCTGGATAAGAGACGGATTAAAAGAACGGGCAATTACAAGAGATTTAAAATGGGGAATCCCTGTTCCGAAACAAGGATATGAAAATAAAGTTTTTTATGTTTGGTTCGATGCACCTATCGGCTATATCACAATGGCAGGAGTTCTTGGAGAAGAGTCCGGCAAGGGTAACTGGCAGGATATGGTAAATTATTGGTGGAAATCCCCCAATGATGTCGAGCTGTTTCAGTTTATTGGCAAGGACAATATCCCCTTTCATACAGTAATTTTCCCTTCCAGTCTTTTGGGAACGGGTGAGGACTGGACAATGCTGCATCACATGTCATCAAGTGAGTATCTTAATTATGAAGGCGGAAAATTTTCTAAATCGCGCGGAGTTGGAGTTTTTGGAGATGATGCAAGAGATACGGGAATACCTGCGGACATTTGGCGCTTTTACATTTTTTATAACCGTCCTGAAACAGCGGATGCAATGTTTACATGGGATGATTTTCAGGAAAAAGTAAACGGAGAGTTAATTGGCAATTTTGGAAACCTTGTAAACCGCACACTTTCTTTTGTAACCCGATACTATGACGGTAAAATCCCTGAAGGTAAAAGCAACCCCAATTTTTGGGAGACTGTTGTAAAACATGAAAAATCAATTGCAGAAAAACTTGACAGAGCGGAACTGCGCGATGCATTCAGGGAAATTTTTGAGCTGTCCTCTTATGCAAATAAATATTTCCAAGATGCAGAGCCGTGGAAGCTTAGAACGGAAAATCCTGAGAAAGCCGCAGAAGTTATAAGCGATCTTACCTATATTGTACGGGATTTAGCCGTATTAATGGAGCCGTATATTCCGCAATCCAGCGCAAAAATTGCATCGTTCTTTGGATATAAAAACTTAAACTGGAAAGATATTGGAAAACCCGGCGGCGTTAGCTGTGATATTACAAGTGAGGTTCTTTTTTCAAAACTGGAAGATGATCAAATAAAAGCTTTAAGAGAAAAATACGCCGGAACTCAGGAACAGAGAGCGGAGAGCAGAGAGCAGGGAACAGAGAAAACCGCAGAGAAACGGTCTTTTGCTTCTACTGTGGATTTGCGGGTAGCTAAGATAGAGAAGATTGAACGGCATCCTAAGGCGGATAAACTGTATATTGAAACTCTTGAAACGGCGGAGGGTGTAACAGGGCAGAGAGAGGAGCGGATAATTGTTTCAGGACTTGTGCCGTTTTATACGGAAGAACAGCTTCTTGGAAAGAAAATAATTGTTGCGTATAACCTAAAACCTGCAAAATTGCGAGGCGTAGAATCCAGGGGAATGCTCCTTGCGGCAGGCGACAACAATGGCACTGCCCCCGACGGCTCCCCTTGTGAAAGAGTGGAAGCCCTTGATGCCGGTGATTACCCGACAGGTACAAGGCTCTTGCCGGAAGGCGAAGACGGCACAGCCCCTGCGGAAATTGACATCGATACATTTTTCTCATACCCAATAACCGTAAAAAATAACGAAGTCTTTGTTGACGGCAAACGGCTTTGTTTAAACGGTAACCCCATACGAACCAGTGTTATCCCTGAAGGTGAAGTGCATTGATAAATAAGGGTTACTCCCAAACATGATACGAGCAGTCGGCTGGCAGTGGGGGCTGTGAAAGCTCAGGAAGAATTCACCTAAAGAGCCCACCAGCACTTAATTGTACTATTATGCTTATGTTTTTATGTTATATTTCTGCAATTAAGTGCTGGTAGTTACTCGAGCTGATTTACGAGCGGGTTATCGCTGGTCTCTTCCGGCGAGGAATTCCTGAAATGCTTCCACAGCCCCCGCTGCCAGCCGCCTGCTTGTACCATTTTTGCATATATCCCGTATTTGGTAGTTTACACGACACTTTTTGTTGTATAAAAAATAAGTTAGGCGACATACGCCAAAATTGCTTATATTGATTTATTAATCCAATAATTTTTAAATAAGGTTGACATTATTATAGAATACATTATAAAATATATGTTAACTTATTTACAGGGGGTATAATTAAATGAGAATGACATTGATAATACTATTTTTAGGAATTTTGGTATTATCATTATCAAATTGTTATACTTATGATGCTTATATATTAGAACCAATAAATGAATCAAGAATAAATAATGAATATTTAGGTTTTTCCGCAATACAACCAACTCTTTTTATTTCATTTTTTCATAATAGTAATTACCCAATAGAAGATATTGAAATGTTAAATATATTTATTAAGACAGGGGATATTAATATTGATTATAATCCGATAAATTTAAGATATGAAAGAAAATTAATTTTAATTAATCAAAATATAGAAGACAAAGAAAGCCATTATTTATATGAAACAGCTTTTGTATATTTTATTGATAGATATGTTGGTGAAAGAATAAAAGATGAAAATATTATGGAATTTAACATATTCATTGAATATAATATATTGACTAATAATGAAATAGTTCAAGAAATTATCGAGCAGTCTTACAATATAAAAATAAAAAAATCTATAGGACGAATAGATTTTTAAATATAATTATAAGGAATAAAAATGGGAAAAATAATTGGATTATTTATTGTTCTTTCTTTAATATTACTATCTTGTGAAGCTAATAAATCTAATGTTAAGGTAGAATTCGATCAAGAAGCTTTTATTGCTCATAGGCAAAAATGGCAACAAGCTAATGTAAATAATTATAAATATCAATTAATCGCTTATGATAATAAAGAAAAAAAGGAATATAGTGCAATAATAACTGTTGAAAATGGAATATATAAAGAAAATTCACTAACAAGTGATGATTTTAATATTAATGACTTTTTAAATTTTTCAACAATTGATAAAATATACAATTGGTTAGAATCAACATATAATGAAAATGATATTTTTAGATTCACTAAAATTGGTGCTTATGTTACAAATATATATGTAGAATATGATGAAATAAATCATATCCCAGTAATAATTAATTATAAAATAAAAGCTCCATTTTTCATAGATATAAACGGAATAGATTATTTTAAAATAAATAATTTTGAAAAAGATGAATAAAACACACACCAAGGAGAATATATGAAAGTCAATATAATTATTCTTTTTACATATATATTAATAATTTATCTAAAAAATTACCATTCTTTAGGTTTAAAATCTTCGGGAATATCCATTTTCATAGTATCGCCTGATTGTTCTAAAACATAAAAGCCGTTTTCTAGTGTCAATTCTTTCATATTGGGATAAAATATTGCACCTGCTATTGCACCTCGAATTTTGCGAGGGTCATTATGTTTTTTTCGATAATCCCTAAATATTTCCAACCGCTTTACATGATGTTCTATATCTTTGAGCCTTACATCGGCTTTTACTTCCACTACTAAAATATAATCACCGTTTTCTAATAATATGTCTATTTCTGTTTTTAAGTTTCCTTTTTCATCAAGGATTTTAAATCCACGATCTGCAATACCGTCAAAATGATAGCCTAAGTTGTTAAATCGTTCTACAACACCAGGAGCTACCAGATGTTCAGCTATTGCTCCAAATTTGTTATGCAAACTACCCATTTGATCGGAAAGAATATCCATTTTAAGGTCAGTTTTCCTCATCTGCCGATCTGTTTCCCTCTGGTTTTCGGCGACTTCTTTGACTAAAGCCCAGACGGACTCGAAAGAGGGGGCATTGGCTGTTTGTGCTACTGGCATAGTTTTCTCCTTACCATAAATATAACACCTTTTACAGCTAATTGTAACCTATTTTTTAACCATTTCCGCCCCAATATCTGTCATTGAAGGCAAAATCCCAAGCTTCTCACCCCCAAAACAAAGGGGAAATTTCACATAAACACCAAATCCGTAATATATACGAAACTTTTCCACAAAAACCCAAATTTCCCAAATAAAGACTTGTCCAAATCCATAAAAAATGCTAAGATTCTAACATGAACAGTACTTACACCAGTTTACTGGCATTTCCCCATGTGAATTCGCGTCTCTCTCTCTCTCTCTCTCTCTCTCTCTCTCTCTAATATATAGAAGAAACTTATCTTTATTCTCACAAAGCAGTGTCTTAGGGCTCAGTATGCCCAAAAAATATACCAAATTAAGGAGTTGTATATGAAAAAGAAAGCAATTTTACTAATCGCCTTTGTGCTGTTAGCAATTAGTTGTACAGGCAGAAAGGAAAACGGCGTATTGCTCGCACAGTCGGGAGGCAGCAGAAATAATGCTACACCGGAAGCCGATTTTGAGATTACTCAGAACGAACACGGAACCATCAGTATCACAGGGTACACAGGCAGAGCAAAGGATGTAGTTATTCCCGAAACCATTGAGGGTATAAGGGTAACGCACATAGGGAATTATGTATTTCATGAGAAAGGTCTCACTAGCGTTACTATTCCTAATAGCGTTACTTATATAGGTCAACACGCATTTTCCCGCAATCAACTGACTAGTATTACCATTCCTAATAGCGTTACTCATATATCTGGAGGTGCATTTCGCTATAATCAACTGACCAATGTTATTATTCCTGACAGTGTTACTTTTATAAGTTCATGGGCATTTTCTGACAACCAATTGACCAGTGTTACTATTTCTGGCAGTGTTTATCAGCTAATGGGTTTTGGCAACAATCGGCTGACCAGTATTAACATTCCCAGTTGCGTTACTATATTTAATGAAGCATTTGAAAATAATCAACTGACCAGCGTAAACATTCCCAGTGGCGTTACCAGAATACACGAACGGGCATTTAGGAACAACCAATTGACCAGTGTTACTATTCCTGATAGCGTTACTCGTATAGATAGGGATGCATTTGCAGGTAACCCGACAATTAATAGTATTACAATCGGTGCAAATAAAGACTATGCTAATCACTTTCCACATAACTTTGAAAGTTTTTACCAAAGCCAAAACAGAAGGGCGGGGACTTACACATGGTCTGGTCGTCTTTGGTCGGTTCAATAAAAATAAATTTTAAGGAGAATATTTATGAGCGTTAACGATTATGCAGAAGAAGTTGTAAACAACTTTATCCGTGATATTACCGATTATGTTTTTCTTTCCATCGAACATGATGATACTCTTATGCGTAAGCATATGAGTAAAATAGGTCTTTATGGAAGAAACGAAGTTGACCAGAGTATTGGGAAAAAAGTAAGAGAACTTTTAAATCTTAAAAATGACAGCGAGAACACAAACCCAAAGAGCCGTATAATTACTAAATACACTTATCATAAGATATAAAAATTGTTCCCACGCCTTTGTATTTCCATGCGCTAAAAACTTTGTTGCGAGGACAAAGGCGGTTCGTCTTGTGGTAAAAAGCAAAAAACTTGTCATTTAACAAGTTTCTGATTTATATTGTTTTGGTGTTAAAGTTGGTTACACGCCGTTTGCCATCCGTGGCAAACGGCGACTGTCAGTGGCGCATAATAATAAAATTTGTTTTGGGGTTTTTGTTTGGATATTGCCAGAGAGTATTTCGCAAGTGGCGTACGATCGCCTAACACCCGCTAACTGCTTCGCTCCCTTCGGTCGCTCGGGCTACACAAAACACCAGTCGGGCTTTCAGCCCTTTGTGGTGTTTTGTTCCGCCACAGTTTGGGCAGGGGTCAATGCTACGCATTGCCCTATTACCTGCCCAAACCGTCTAGTTAGCTTTTTGCGTTAAGCGACAATTTTTGGAAATTTTTTGATTGGATATTGACAAAAAATGGAATTTGATTCAAAATACTATTTAAGGAGATATTGTGAAAAATATACGTTTTTTGGTATTTACTATTGTAATGACTCTCTTAACTATTAATATAGCCTTTGCTTTATCAGAATATGCGATAGAAGATATTACTGGCATAAGACTTAGAGAAGGATTCTATAAAGTAAATATCTCAAGAGTGGATTCTAATTTATATATAATTCACGAAATAGATGGGCGAAGAGTTTCAAATTGTTATATTAAAACTAAATATTGTTACGAATATGGACGCAGAATGAACGTTATTATTGAAATAATTAATCCAAACAGTAATTATTCCATTGGAAATATTTATTTTTGAGGAAAACTATGAAAAAACATACTTTTGCATTATTTTTTGTTATCGTTTTCACATCATGTTTTTCTTTTCCTAATGATTATTCTACCCAAAGAGAACCAATTGTAACTTTACTAGAGAAAGTTGATGTAGATAGTCTATATTATGATGAAGGACATAGACTTTATACTCAAGCAGTTAAAACATATTCTACTATGTATGATAATTATGACATTAATATTATTATAGACGATATACAACATCTTGTTAATGGTAAATATTCTGGCTATGAAAATTATTTTGAAATTAGAAGGCACGTAAGATTAGACCAAAATTTTACTTATTATTCTATCGTTGCACAATTTGATTGTATGGTAGTAATTTTATTTTTTTCAAAGGACGAATTTGCAAATGGAATTTCGAGTGGGTTTTCATGGAATTTTGATAGGCTATACTCAAATGGCGAATATGAAAGGCAATTGGCTCAAAGTAGACACGCGCAAGAATGGGGTAGATTTTTTGAAAGCAAATATAATGAAGCAATTCTAAGGCTTTCACTTGAGAGACGAAAAATCCCAAGGAATAAGGAATCCCCTGAATTTCCAGAGTACGGATATGCAAAATTGGAATTTAATATAAGTCAAGCTCTCTCGAAATTGGAATATTATAAATTTATAAAAGGACTTTGGTATAATTGGGAAGATTAAATAAAAAAATCGTCGCTTAACAAACGGTATATGCTGCGCCGCCTGCTCGGCGGCTCGGGTTTCCGTTCGGCTAGGTCGGTCGCCCTACGGGCTCGCTCCCACGCCTCACTCCAACCACATTTTTACTGCCCTGCAAACCTACGGTTTGCTTATTCGGGC
>Ga0099364_10001990_pt1 | contig 32940 bp, 24 predicted proteins | sample TergutTh196P3_FD_73070 | JGI IMG/M metagenome (GOLD analysis project Ga0099364, IMG submission 73070) | Microcerotermes parvus P3 segment gut microbial communities from Pointe-Noire, Republic of the Congo - Th196 P3 | ecosystem: Host-associated > Arthropoda: Insects > Digestive system > Gut ... | reverse complement strand
AATAAAATATCCCAAAGTGCTGGAAACGGTAATATTAGAAATCGCTGTGGACTACCGGAAATCCTTTGCACAGTTAGCAACGGATTTTTCCAAACTGCCGCCTGTTATCCGTCCCAGCAAAAAATATCAGGTTTCTACTCTTACGCTCCAGTTACCCTTTATGCACCGCAGTATCCGCGATTTTTCAGAATTAGCCGATGAAAATTTGCTTAAAAAAATTGATAAAAGTTTTGCTTTGCTGCTCTATGATCTTTACAAGACGGCACGGTTTGGAATATTATCCGCATTCGCTCTGGAAAAAAACCGCTTTGATGAAGCGTTGAATTTTGCAATGCAGGGGAAAGAAGCCTCATTGGAAATTTCCAGCCCGGAAATAATTTTTTGCGCCCACAATCAGCTTTGCGCTGTATACCTTGCAATGGGGAATGAAGAACTGGTAAAAAAATCGCTTGAGGACACAGAATATTTTCTGCGGCTCAGCGGCGCAAGGTTTCTGGATCGCAATTTTCTTGCGTGGAAAACTAAGATTTTGCTTATGAACGCGGACAAAAGAGCCGCAGAAGAATGGCTGGATAACTACTTTGTCGGCGATGAGCAGGCAAGCTCTGCAGAATGTGTTCCGTTGTATAAAGTTTTCCAGTATTTTACCACCGCCCGTGCGTACATAGCGCTTAACAGGGGAGGTAATGCGCTTGCCCTAATTGAGGCATTGATACAATTTGCTCAGGATTACCGCCGTCCTCTGGATTTGGCAGAGGCAAAGATTCTTAAAGCCTGCCTTGAGTGGGCTTGCGGCCACCGCGCCGAAGCGGCTGCCTGTCTGGAAGAAGTTTTGCTGGAATTGCAGGATAAAAACTTTATCCGTATAATAGCAGACGAAGGCGCGGCAGTTGTCCCAATCCTTAAACGTATTACTGCCGTCATAAGTGCAGAGGATTACAAAGGTAAACTAAAAAGGAGCTATGTTACAGAAGTTCTTCTTGCAGCTCACAATGTTTCCAAACAATACCGCGGTATTACCGCAAATTTCAAAAAAAGCGGTAAGCCTATAAAACTATCCAAACAGCAAGGAAAAATGCTGGAATTATTAGCGCAGGGCTATAAAAATCAGGAAATCGCCCGTCTTACAGGTTTGGCTCTTCCTACGGTAAAAGGGCATTTAATGCTTGCCTACGAAAAACTTAATGTAAATAACTCTATGGACGCCCTTCTTGAAGCCAGAACACTTGGACTGCTTAAAAACAACCAAAAATAAATCGATAAAAACCCAATACCAGTATTGTTGTTATTTTAGCAGAGCGGATATAAAAATATACATATAAATCAATTTATTAGAGAGGTAATCTATGAAATTGGCATGTATATTTCTTATAGTTGCAACCATGCTGGTATTAATAGTCTGCTCCAATGACATTAACGGAGAAAAAGGCATGGGCAGTATTACTGTCAGTTTGAACAGTAATCCGCAGGCGGTAATGAGAAGCGCCGTTCCATATCCGCCGACAGTTGAAAATGGAATCCTCAATGCCCTTGAAATCATCATGCAGTTCACAGGCCCTGCGCCGGCTTCTGACATTACGCTTGCACAAGGCGTACAATCCGCTGTAGTTTCGCTTGTACCGGGCGTCTGGGAAATATCAATAAATGCATTTTATCAAGGTGAATTATACGCGCAAGGATCAAGAAGCAGCATAGAAGTAAAGCAGGGGCAAAACACTCCGGCTATGATAAGCATGAACCGGACATACAATAAATTCATTATCAATGGCAATACCTATGAAATTACTGAAGGCGAAATGACGTTTTGGGGTGTTTCTCTTGATGATGAGAGTAATAATGTAGATTTATTTTTATCTGCAGAGGATGATTCTGTACAAATTTACTTTGAGATGTTTGTTCCCCTTGCCAATGACAGGTTGACTGCCGGAACATATACCTTAAACGATAATTACGCGACATTTACTTATTCTTTTGGAGATGTAAGAATAAAAGATGATAGTATACCTGAAGGAGGGTTCTTTTTTGATGTTACCGGCGGAACTGTAAGAGTCTCTGTTTCCGGAACGGGCGCCTCGGCAATTTACACCATTGATATTGACTGTCCTCTTGAAGATTTTTGGACCGGAGATGTTGGAAGTATAAAAGGAGTCTACATGGGAAATCTTGACTGGGAAAATTGGGACTGGTAGTAATTGGTTTCCGTTATCCGCCGCTTAAAGGTTAGGCGGCGGACATATTAAGGCGTTACGCCGCCCACAATAGTTAACCTCCCGTCGGTAACCGGCTGTATTGAGCCCTGCGTTTTTATATATTCCATTACTACATAAGAAAGCAAAGTTGAAGCATTAAACGGCTCGCTTGCTTTTTTCATCACTTCGTAACCGTCGCCTCCGCCAAGGATATAATCATTTGTGCAAAAGCGGTATGTTCTGTCTGGGTCGACGGGGTTTCCGCCTATTGTAAGTTCTCTGACAGTTCCTGCGCCGGCTGTTTTGTCAATGACAAGACGTACATCACCGGAAAACTGCGGAAAGCCGCCGTTGCCCTGAGGGATTGTTGCCATAAAATTAAAAAGTTCGATAATCTCTGAACCCTTCATGGAAACAATATAAAGGTAATTTTCAAAAGGCAGGATCGTTAAAATTTGCTCTCTTGTAACCGGCCCTTTTGCAAGTTCCGCGCGTATGTTGCCGCCATTATGAAAGACAAAATCTATTTCTTGATTACTTACTGTCCTGAAATACCATGCGTTAGCATCGGTAATCATATTGCCAAGGGCAGTTTCCTGAAAACGGGGCAGCCTGTTTCCAAAAATAAAAGTATCGGCGGCTTCTCCTATCACTTCTTTAAGAGAAGCATTGGCTTTTTCAATATAAGGTTTTAACATTTCTGTAACTTCTGTATCAGGGCGGACAGCTATTGTCGCCCATGTAAACCCGGCTAGTTTACCGTCTGTAATGGTCAATTTGCCATAACCTAAATATTTACCCCATTCATTTGCGCTTACAATAAAAGCGCCGCCCGCTTCTATCGGGTTATTCATTAAAGAATGAGAATGACCGTCTATAATAATGTCTATTCCCGGAACAGCCAAAGCAATTTCTGCTGAGGTAATATGGTCAGGCGTTTCTTTAATATCTCCCAGATGAGTAAGACCGATAACGATATCGACATTTTCGACATTGCGTAAAATATTTACCGCTTCGCGCGCGGCGTCTATTTCATTTATAAACACAAGAGACCTGTCTGGGCTTGCGATAATTCGTGTACGCAAAGTGGTAATCCCGAATATTCCCACAGAGAAATTATCATAACGCTTTACTATGTATTGATTGCCGCCAAGAAATGATCCGTCTTCTTTTTTTATATTTGACGATACAAAGGGAAAGTCCGCTGTTTCTATTTGTTTATCCAGCTTTTCCTGAGTAGTGTCAAATTCGTGATTGCCAAAAACAACGGCATCATAACCCATGATATTGTACCCAAGGATAACAGGCTCTGCATCAAACATATTTGATAACGCGCTGCCTGTGTTAAAATCCCCTGCATCAAGCAGAAGAACCTGAGGGTTAACAGCTTTTATCGCTTTTATGAACCCTGCAATTTCTGCAAGCCCGCCCTGTCCGTTGTTTGATAAAATTGCACCGTGAAAATCATTTGTGTGCAGCAGCACCAATTCTGTACTTCCATTGGGAGCGGCATACAGAACGCTGACTGCCAGAAAAAAGATTAAAACAAAACTCCATTTTCTTTTCATAACTATTTCCTCCAATATTGTGATTATACATTTTTAACTGTACTTGAAGCTACAGTAACTTTTATTTCCATAACCCTTTGTTTTACAACTCTTAATATCCTTATTGTCAGGTTTTGCCATGTAAGCATTTCTCCGGCACGCGGCAGTCTGCCCAGTGTTTCCATGCACCAGTTTGCAACTGTTGTCTCCGGTATTTCATCTGTAACTGCCACAGTATTTTCAGATGTAATTTCTTCCAGCATATCTTTAAAACTTACGCTGCCAAGGACTGTAAAACTGCCGTCTACATTCTTTTTTACGGGTTCTATCACTTCATCATGTTCGTCCCAAATTTCCCCGACAAGTTCTTCGACAATATCCTCGATAGTAACAATCCCCAAAGTGCCGCCGTGTTCGTCCACCACTACCGCAAGATGAGATTTCTTTTCTTGCAATGTACGCAGAAGTTTTGCAATTTTGATCGTCTTTGTTACATAAACAACAGGTTTTACAATTTGTTCGGGAGTTTTTAAACCTTTCATTACTTCGAGATAAAAATCTTTTAATAAAATTATTCCCTTTATATTGTCTATTGTTTCATCAAATACAGGCAGCCGCGAAAAACCTGTCTCGATAAATTTGCGGTCAATTTCTTCTACAGTGCTTGTAAGGGGTACAGCTTCTACATCAATACGCGCGGTTATTATTCCGGAAACTTTTAGGTCGTCAAACCCAATCACCTGGCGTATCATCTGTTCTTCCTGAATGTTGATGCCGCCTTCCTGCCGGACTTCTTCCACAAAGGTAAGAAGTTCATCTTCTGTTGTGGAGCGGTCAACTTTTACGGGAAAAATCTTTGTTATAAGTATTTTCCATTTGCCGGAAAGATAATTAAGTGGAGAAAAAATCCAGACAAAAATACGCAACAGGGGCGCGGCTCTTAGGGCTGTCATCTCAGGCGTTTCTTTTGCCAGAGTCTTTGGAGTAATATCTCCAAAAACCAAAAGCAAAAAAGTCATTAAAATGGTGGCAATACTTACCCCTGTTGCTCCAAAAAGGCTGATAAAAAAAGCTGTAGCCAGCGCAGTAGAAGCAATGGCGACAATGTTATTCCCTATTAACACCGTAGACAAAAGTTTGTCGTATACATCGAGCATTTTTAACGCAAGACGCGCTCTTTTGCTTTTTGCGGCAAGGCTTTTTAATTTTATCCGGTTTAAGGAGGAATATGCCATTTCGCATGCCGAAAAAAAAGCGGAAAAACACAAAAGGAGAAATAATGAAACTAATTGAATAGTATAATAAACCTGTGAATCGTCCATACTAAAAGGCGCCGATCGGATTTGAACCGATGCATCGCGATTTTGCAGACCGCTCCCTTACCACTTGGGTACGGCGCCATTGAATGAAAACATTCGAATTTTATGGTATATTAATTTAATGCTTGAGTCAAGCACACGGTACAGGGTATATTAACATTATGAATAGGATTCATATCAATCAATTAGGTTACAGACCTAATGATCTAAAAATAGCGGTAATTCCGCCCGATGATTCAAAGTTCAGCATTGTCCGTGTATCAGACGAAACTGTCGTTTTCAGCGGAACAGCAGGCGAACCTTTTTCAGACGCTGCATCAACGGATACAGTGCGAAGAGCCGATTTTTCTGCATTTACAACTGCGGGAGAGTTTACAGTTTGTGCCGGTAAAACGCGTTCTTTTCCTTTTTTAATAACTGATGATCCATACTCGCAGCTGCGTGATGCTTTACTGGAAATGTTTAACTACCAAAAATGCGGCATCGAACTAAAATGCGGTTTATGGTCGCACCCCGCCTGTCATACTTCTCTTGCCACGGTGTATGGCAGCACAGAAAAAAAAGATGTTTCCGGCGGCTGGCATGATGCAGGCGATTATGGAAGGTATATAGTTCCTGCCGCCAAGTCTGTCGCGGATTTACTGTTAGCTTATGAACTTTCTTTAACAAAAAAAGATAACAAACTTTTAGATATCGTATGGTTCGAAATCGAATGGATGTTTAAAATGCAGGACAAAACGACAGGCGGAGTTTATCACAAAGTAAGCTGCGCGCAGTTTAACTCTCTTTATGAAATGCCGCATGATGAACACGAAGAATTATTCCTTTCCCCAATTTCCGGGACTGCAACCGCCGACTTTGCCGCCACAATGGCGCTTGCTTCACGTTTTTACCCCGAACAAAAAGATAAACTTCTTAACGCTGCAAAATACGCATGGGATTGGTGCTGTGCCAACCCCGAAGCAGGCGGTTTTACCAATCCCCCCGACATACGCACAGGCGGATACGGAGACGAAAACAGCGACGACGAACGTTTTTGGGCAGCCTGCGAATTGTTTGCCGCAACCAAAGAAGAGAAGTACCACGACTATATAAAAGCAAGCAATCTCTACACAGGGTTAGGCTGGGGCGACATGGGCGCTTACGGGCTTATCGCGTATCTTATGCACACAAACGGATCGTCCGACGACGTTTTAACACAGCGTATGAAAAATGAGATTTTGCGTGAATGTCAGGAAATTATGGACAAATACCAAAATGACGCATACGGCGTATCATTAGGTGAAGTTTACAAATGGGGAAGCACCATGATGATTGCTAACAACGCCATGATGCTGCTGTTTGGCAGCCGCCTTTTCCCTGGCGGTTCTGAATACACACAAGCGGCGCTGGAACATTTTCACTATCTTTTAGGCAGAAACCCGATTTCGCAAAGTTACATAACCGGCTTTGGTTCAAACTTTCCCAAAAACCCGCATCACCGCCCGTCGGCGGCAAAAGGCAGCGCCGTCCCCGGCATGGTAGTCGGAGGCCCCTGTATGCACGTAATCACCAGGGATATCGCCCTGACAACTCATTGCGAAGGCTTCCCGCCCGCAAAACGTTATATAGACCACTGGGAAAGTTTTTCTTCCAATGAGATTACCATTTACTGGAACTCTCCCGTGTATTTTGTAATGGCAGTATTGGGTTTGTAAATGTGCTTGTTAAAGTAATTTTTTTAATATACCATAACTCCTATGGATAAAACAAAAGCGGGATACGTCGAGGGCGTTGTCTCTATAATAGTTAATACAGTGTTGTTTGCTGCGAAGATATGGGTAAGTATTCTGACAGGTTCAATTGCGCTTGCGGCAGATGCATGGCATACGCTTTCCGATTCGTTAAGTTCTGTTGTCGTTGTTATTGCCGCAAAGTTAGGGTCAAGAAAAGCCGATAAAGAACACCCTTTTGGGCATGGCCGCTGGGAACAGATTGCCTCAATTTTTATTGCGGTTATTCTTGCAATCATCGCATTTGGTTTTTTGGAAAATTCAATAAGACAGTTCTTTGAAAGAGAAACGGTCGAATATGGAATGATCGCGGTAATAGTAACTGCGATATCAATAGTTGTGAAAGAAGCGCTGGCGCAATATGCTTTTTATCTTGGACGAAAAACAGACAATTCCAGCGTTAAAGCAGACGGCTGGCATCACAGATCAGATGCATTATCTTCTGTGGTAGTACTTGTAGGTATTTTATTTGCAAAGCAATTCTGGTGGATAGACAGTGTGTTAGGTGCAGTAATAGCCCTGATGCTGTTCTATGCAACATGGAAAATATTAAAAGAAGCCATAACAAAAATTCTTGGCGAAGAGCCGGATCAGGAGTTAACAGATAAAATAACAGAAGAGATTAAAAGCATTTACAATGATGATTTAAAGATACATCATTTTCATATTCATAATTACATTAACCACAAGGAATTAACCTTTCATATACGGTTAAAGAATGATTTAACCATAGGTAAAGCGCACAAGATCGCTTCAGAAATTGAAAAAAGGATTTTGAAAAAATACGGTATGATGTCTACGATTCATGTTGAACCGCTTGAACCAACAACGAGCGTTTTATAAAACGCTACTGTATTGTAGTTCCAAAAAAATCTTCGCCGGAAAGTATTTTTCTTAAATTTTCCAGATTTTTTCCGGCAGCGCAGATTACTTTTAAACCTATTTTTTCTGCATGACGGCTTGCGACAGGATCAAAAGGAACATTTTTTCCGGGTATCCATTCATCGCCAACCATTGAGCGGAAATCAGCCCATGTAATTTTATCAATAGGTTTGGCATTTGGATCTGTCTTTGGGTCTGCGGTATATACCTTTTCAATATTAGAAAGATTGATTAACGCGTCTGCTTTAAAACGTTCTGCAAGGAGTACAGCATCGTAATCCGTAGAAAAACCCGGTTTCCAGCCTGCGGCTACTAAAACGCGTCCAATAAAGGGGTCAACCTTTGTTGGGTCTGTTATGACATCTTGGCAGCACCATTCGTCCATTACCGCTTTTACAAGCTGGGCATTCAGACGGGTAGCCATAATTCCAATCCAGTCCGCTTCTTCGTTTTTTATTTTTTCACAGATTTCACGGTAAGCATTTTGATAATGACGTGCAGGCCCGCCGCCGCCCACAACAAAAATAAACCGCCTGTTTGGATCGGCTTTTAAAAAAGAGCCGGTCAGTTCTTTGAATTCTTTTAAAAATTCAACGTCTACTTTATCAGGGGCGACAATCGACCCGCCAAATGAAATTACTGTAACCATAAGCCCTCCTATTGATATACCCCAGTGACTATTATATCACCCCAAAGACTTGTGTACGATTCCAGCCCGCCGGAAGCTTCTTCCCAGATATCCTGCAGGGAATAAGTATGACCTCTGGATACAAGCCGTCCCCGGCTTTCAACCTGCGAAAGATTTAACTCGCCTCTGGAAAAAGTTATACGATGATTATCAAGATTTCCAAAATAATAACTTGCGGGATTTTCCCGGTTAAAAAAAGAGCCGGGTACTGCTCCTGCCCCCATGCCCGGATCAACCGGTATCCAGCCAAAATCATCGATCCAGACTTCCGCCCAATAATGACGCAGTGTTGTCTGCCTGTTCTGGTCTACCAATACACCGGCAGCCGGAATGCACGGAATCCCCGCAGCGCGCGCCAGAGCTGTGTAAAGCAAAGCAGCAGTGTAGGAATCAGCTCTTTTTTGTTCTATTATGGCGGCAATATTTCCCGAAGAAGAGGACAGAGTTTGTGATATCTGAATATTCGCGATAATCCAGTCATACAAGAGCCTGGCTTTTATATAGGGATTTTGTTCCCTGCCAACAATAGTATTAGCTGTCGATCTAATCTGCGGATTAGAGCTTGGAATTAACTGCGAACTTTGAGTATACATTGCGGAAAGCAAGGACGATTCCTGCCTTGTAATCTGACGGTTTATTTCTGTTTCAACAGTGTATACATCTACACGGAAAGAAAGATCGATAGATTGATTTTCGCCGGCTGCCAGATTTTCAAGTTTAAAAAGACTAACCCCCCTGTGGTTTTCCACAAAAGGTTCAATGCTGCGGGAAACCAGACTTACATTCCTTTGAGAAGGAGAAGTTACCGGCATTGGCGTCCACAGATACAGGGTATTTGGGCTTGTCGCTTCTAAAACCCTGATATCAACCGAATAATTTACTATATAACTTATTTTATTTGATAAATTTTTATTGCCCGGTTTTCCGCTAACATCAAAGAAAACAGGCCTTGAAGCGCCATGAGATGTTCTTACTTCTACATGACCGCTAACAGCGCCGTCCGGCACACGGACATTTATTTCCCGCATATTCCATGAAATATAACCCAGCTCTGTTTCTGATACCTCGATAAATTCAGGCTCTCTTACAATAAAAGGATTATAAGAAGGCGTTTGGGAATCCCACGAAAAGAAAACCCCCCCGCCGTTAGGCGAGCCTTCCCGTGATATGCCAAAATTATTGCCTGTAATGGTTATCTGTCTTCCGGGCGTACCTGTCTGTGGACTTACAGAAATAATCCTTGGTCCAATCCCCAATTCATCTCCTTCTACAGGTCTTGGAACAGATGCTATATTTGAAAAAAGTACGCCATTGCTTTTTCTTCCTTTAACGTACACATAAACAAGTCCCGATTCTCCCAACTCAGGAACTCTGACCATAATAAAATTATCCTGCCATAAATAATAAGATGAACCTGTCAAAGTAACGCCTGCTATTGTTACATAGGATTCTTCACGAGATGCGCCAAAATTATTTCCTGTTAGGGTGATCGTTTCGCCCATTCTGCCTATTTTTGGATCGATTGATAAAATTTGCGGAACTTTTGAATCGCATGAAAAAAAGAGCATCAGCGCTGTCAAAACCGGCAGCGCTGACTTTAAAAACTTATCAGTCATTTCCCGAATTGGCACGCCTTCTTGGGGGATCATCGCCTTCATATAGACTTACAGTTAAGATTATCTGGATAGACGGAGTCAAACTTTCTGACGAACCAAGCGGATAAAAATAGATTGGTTCTCCGAATTCCACAGGAATTGTCTGCATGGAAGTATAGTAGGTAACTCCATTAACTTCGTCAGCTACCCAAATCTGCCCTTGGGCTACAAGTACATTGCCGTCGCGGCGGGTATACGGAGTAAATTGTGCGGCTACCACTACATTTGAACCTACAAGCTGAATGCCGACAGGGACGCCTGGCAGGGATACTGCCCGGTTAGTTTCACTCCATGCCACCCTTTGTCCATCTTCCAGTACTCTTGATACAATTTCTATAGCTAAAGCCTGTCTTCTGGGTGGCTGTTCACTGGAGGCGCTGCTTAACTGGCGACGATCGCGATCGCGATCTTGAGCGTTAAGGGGAATAGCTGCAATAAATAAACAAAGAACGCTGAACAGACATAAAGAACGCTTCATTTTATAGTTATCTCCCCGGATAATCGGCAGCTCTTATCATTGCAGGTTCGCCGTACCTTGAAAAATTACTGGTTTCCGGCAGCTTTATGATGATAATTTCGGGGCTGTCGATTCCCAGATATTGAAGAACACTGTTTAAATCTGATGTAGGCATAATACCGGGTATTTGTTCTTCTGCTGCAAGTATTAAATTTGTTGATACTTCGGAAGAAGATTCAAGCACAGGTATATAGGCAAACCCGTTATTATTGTTACTGCCGGTATTATTGTTGACAATCAGCACTGTTACAAACACAAGAATTGCCGCTGCTGCAGCAATTGCCGGTATGGGAACAGATAATTTATGTCTCCATACATTGTAATTCCCGTTAATTCGCCTTGTTTGATTAAAAATTCTGCCGGAGCGGAAATTACTGCCAGAAGAAGATTGCAGTTTTTGCCAAACCCTTTCTTGGGCTTCAGTTATAACCTCTTCTGCAATATCCTCGTTCTGTTCTTGGAATGAATCTTTTTTAAACAATCCCTGCATCTGTTTGAAACTTTCAAGCTTTTCTTTGCATGAGGAACATTCAGTTATATGATTTTCCAGTTTTTCTTTCCATGGTGAGGGTAATTCCCCGTCCATGTAAATTGAAATCATTTGCGGTTCAGGACACATTTGTACCACCTTGTAATAAAACGGCAAGCCGTTCGCGGGCTCTAAAAACTCGGACTTTTACATTTCCTTCGCTTATGCCCAGAACTCTGCCAATTTCTTTATAGTTCATTTCTGCATACTCTTTTAAAATTAAAACCATTCGTAAATTTTCGGGAAGCTTTTCAAGAGCCTTTTGGATCTCTTCGCTTGTTTCTTTTTTTACAAGTAAACCTTCTCCGGTTTCCTCCTGCCTTATATCTTCCTTGAAGGCGCGCTGGTACGCCTTGCGTTCCCGATCTTTGCGTTTCGCATAGTTTAACGATGCGTTTTTAACTACGCGAATCAGCCAGTATTTTGCTTCTTCCGGGTTTGGAAAAACCATGTTTTTCTCGTATAACCGGAAAAAACTTTCCTGGCAAAGATCCTCTGCCGCCTCTCTGTTGTTGGTAACCCTGTAGGCTACCCTGAACAATACAGGAAAAGTTGAATCGTAGAGCCGCTTGAATTCCAATTCAGAACCCATTGCAACCCCAGGGGTTTTTGCATCATTTTCCAATTGTTCCTCTACTACCTTAAACAAGCTTTCCTCTCAATTGTTACAGCTTTACAACTGCTTCTTATATATGTTTCCACACAGTCCCGCCGGGCTGGTCTTCCAGAATTATACCACGTTCCTTTAAACTTTGTCTTATATTGTCGGCGGTTGTAAAGTCTTTTGCTTTTTTTGCCTCTGCGCGTTTTGTTATCAATTCCTCTATTTCCTGCGCCATTTCATCGTCATCATGCCCTTTATCTGTGGTTATTAGAGCCTCTTCCAGCCCCAGAGCCAGAACCCTGTCCATGTCAAAAACTGCCGCCAGCGCTTGTTGCGATGCCTGTTGGGTTGAGGGCGCTTCCTTCAATAAACCCCACAATTCCGCCAAAGCACGGGGGGTATTAAGGTCGTCTTCGATAGCTTTATTAAAATCTTCTATACATTTGGCTGTTTCGCCCTGAGAGGTATCAATACCGCTAAGAGCTTCAATATTGTCAATATTTGCCTTTTTTGCCAGAGATCGAACCTTATCAATAAGCGGTTTTCGTGAATTTTTAGCGCCTTTTAAACTTTCAAATGTAAATTTAAGCTGGCTGCGGTAATGGCCGCCCAGTAAAAAGTACCTATAATCCAATGGGTCAAAGCCCTCATCAACAAGACTTTGTAAAGTTAGAAATCCGCCCTTAGATTTAGACATTTTTTCAGAAGATAATACAAGAAACTCATTGTGCAGCCAGTATTTTACCCAAGGTTTAACTCCTGTAGCCGCCTCACTTTGGGCAATTTCGTTTGTGTGGTGGATTGGGATATGGTCGATTCCTCCGGCATGAATATCAAAGTTATTGCCCAGATATTTTATGCTCATTGCCGAACATTCAATATGCCAGCCCGGATAACCTTTCCCCCAGGGGCTGTCCCATACCAAGGCCTGATTTTCAAACTTGCTTTTTGTAAACCAAAGCACAAAATCATGGGGGTTTTTCTTGTTTTCGTCCTGTTCAACCCTTGTTACTGTCTTTTGGTCGTCCAGTTTAAGCAGAGCAAGTTCCCCATAAGAGGGAAATTTAGAAATATCAAAGTAAAGATTGCCTCCGGCGGAATATGTAAAGCCGTTTTTTTCTATTTTTTTGATTAATTCGATCATTTCCTGGATATGCTCGGTGGCTTTGCAGATTGTATCGGGGCGCAGAATATTCATTCTGTCTGTATCGTTAAAAAACGCTTTGGTATAGTATTCTGCGATTTCTAAGACGCTTTTTCCCCGTTCTTCGGCGCTTTTTACCATTTTATCATCGCCTTCATCGGCATCATCGGAAAGATGCCCCACATCGGTAATGTTCATTACATGGTTTACTTTGTATCCTGCCCGGCGCAAAGAGCGTACCAAAATGTCATGGAGTACATAGGCTCGTAAATTCCCTATATGGGCATAGTTGTATACCGTCGGGCCGCAGCCATAAAAGCCCACATTCTGCTGCTGCAGGGGCTCAAAAAGCTGTTTTTTGCGTCCCAGTGTATTATAAAATGCAAATGCCATGTCTATAGAATAAAAAAAAAGTATAAAAGAATCAACGCTTGTAATCAATATATCAGTTTTTATGGAATTTTAACAATTTTTATCGATTTAGGCTTGTTTTTAATTTTATTTTATGGCATACTAACATTAAATGTTATATATTCCGACAATTATAAGTATATAAACATAACTTGAAAATTTTTGTTTTCACCAAATGTTTTTTGTAGGAGGGAATTCTTGAAAATTAAAGTAAAACTAACACTCATGGGAATCGCTATGATAACGGTGGTTGCTATAGCTATAGCTTTTGTGCTTGTAAGCCGTGCATCAAGTATAAGCATGGAATTGAGTATTGATGCTATGTCTAAGTTGAGCGATCAGCAGTCAGAATACTGGAATGGCAGGATAAACGGCCATATTCGTGTTGTAAAAACTCTTTCACATATCATGTCAGAATATGAACAATTCGCAACGAATACCAGACGGGACATTTTTGATGAATTATTAATGGGAGTAATGGAGGCGGAAGAGGTTTTTTTCGAAATTGGCGTAACTTGGAGACCTAATATCATCGATAATGATGCAAATTATATAGGCAGGATAGGGTCGACTCCTACCGGACAGTATGCCGCAGTTGCAACCAGAGATGAAAATACTGGTGAATTATACATTAGGACATCTGGCATTGTAGATACGATAATGGAATATATAAGCGGACCAAACGCACGGCGTGACAGGATAGAAACTCCGGAAATTGTTCAAATAAGGGGTAGTGATAATGCCATTATGAGAGTGTCAATTCCTATAATCTCTAAAACTACCAATCAAGTTGTTGGCACTGTAAACGGCAGGATTGATCTTGTTGCGGTACAGCCGTCGGTAATGCAGGTAATGCAGGATAATCCTGAAATTGCCGCGATGTCAATTTATGCCAATGACGGTTTTATAGTAGCAAGTTATATACCTGACAATATCGGCCACTATTTACATGAAGTTCCCACGATGTTTGAAGCCAGCCTAGATGAAGTAAGGCAGGCGGTGCGTAACGGCGATGATTTTGCGCTTCAGGGTTATTCAGGGGTTTTGAACTCAAATACAGAAATTGACCTTAGCCCCTTTACTATTGGGAATTCAGACACGACATGGACTATAATGCTTGCGGTGGCAGAGTCAACCATTATGGCTCCCATACGGGCGATGCAGAATTTTGCGATACTTATAGCCGCTATATTTCTTGTAGTAGGGTCTGTAATCAGCTTCCTTGTCTATCATTTTATGACCAAGCCGATTGTTACTATTGCAGATACTTTAAAGGATATTTCCGAAGGTGAAGGCGACCTTACCCGTACTATCGCTGTTTCAACGAAAGACGAAATTGGCGATCTTGGCCTTTACTTTAACAAGACGCTGGAAAAGATAAAAAACCTGATTGTAGTCATAAAAAGTGACGCGACAGAGTTATCTACGCTTGGTGCAGATCTTGCCAGCAACATGAATGAAACTGCGGCGGCAATCAACCAGATTACTGCCAATATTCAAAGTATCAAGGGCAGGGTATTGAATCAGAGCGCAAGCGTTACCGAAACAAATGCAACTATGGAGCAGGTTACTAACAATATCAATAAATTGAACGGGAATGTAGAGGATCAAACCACGAACATCTCTCAGGCATCAAGCTCTATCGAAGAAATGGTAGCGAATATTCAGTCTGTTACGCAAACACTTATTAAAAATGCAGCGAATGTTAAAACACTCACGGAATCTTCGGAAGTAGGCCGTACCGGATTGCAAGATGTCGCCTCGGATATTCAGGAAATTGCCCGTGAATCAGAAGGATTGCTGGAAATTAACTCTGTAATGGAGAATATTGCCAGCCAGACCAACTTACTTTCGATGAATGCCGCAATAGAAGCGGCTCATGCAGGCGAAGCAGGCAAGGGTTTTGCCGTTGTTGCCGATGAAATTCGTAAACTTGCCGAAAGTTCCAGTGAACAATCCAAGACAATCAGTACTGTTCTTAAAAAAATCAAGGAATCTATCGATAAAATCACACAGTCGACAGAGAATGTTCTTAATAAGTTTGAGGCTATAGATTCCAGCATTAAGGTTGTAGCTGAACAGGAAGAAAATATCCGTAACTCAATGGAAGAACAGGGAACGGGAAGCAAACAGCTTCTTGAAAGCGTTACAAAGCTGAACGACTTAACCCGTCTTGTACAGAGCGGTTCGCATGAAATGCTTGAGGGTTCTACAGAAGTTATCAAGGAAAGCAAAAACCTTGAAAATGTAACTCAGGAAATTACTTCTGGTATGAACGAAATGGCAAGCGGCGCGGATCAGATAAACGTAGCCGTTAATGCAGTTAACGAATTAAGCGCCAAAAACCGCGAAAATATCAGCCTTTTACTAAAGGAAGTTGGAAAGTTTAAGGTGGAATAAAGGCTAATTTCATATTATAATTCTGTAATATGAAAATTAAATATAAGTTAGCCTTTATGATGGGCGGTATCATGATTACCGCGCTGGTTTTGACAGCTGTTCTTACAATTCGTCAGTCTTCTCAAATAAGTCTTAGTCTGAGTGTGAAGGGTGTAAATTACCTGAGCGCTCAGCAGGCTCAATATTGGCAAGGGCGTCTTGAACGGTATATACAGGTAATTCGTACAGTAGCTAATATAATGTCAGACTACGAAGAAATAGACCCTTTTGATCGCCGTGATCGTTTTGACGCCATGCTTTATGGTACTCTTGTATCAGAGCCGAATGTTCTTCTTATTTATTCAGTTTGGAAACCAAATGCACTTGACGGCATGGATGCGCAGTTTATAGGGCGCGACGGTTCTACTGCTACGGGGCAATATGCAATAAATTTTACCAGAGAAACAGGCGAGATAATGAGCAGGGTTTCCACTGATATTGATGATTCTATAGCTTACTTTAACGGTCCTAATTCTAAAAGAGACAGAATAGAAGATCCTTTTTTCAGAAGTGTATTAGGCAAGGACACTTATTTAGTCAGAATGATGGTTCCAATTATTAATCCGCGCACTGGTGAAACTGTAGGAGGCGTAGGGATTCTTTATGATTCTGCCGCAGTTCAGCCTGTAGTTGAACAATGTATTAGCGATTACTCAGAGATCTCCGCAATGGCAATATATTCCAACAGTTCAATGGTTTTGGGGCATTTAGTGCCCGGCAGAATAGGCGGTTTACTTGCCGATGTCGATGCAACTCTGTATGGCAGCGACACTGCTTTAGCCAATCAGGCTGTAATAAGGGGAGAACAATTTCATACCAGACAGTTTTCACCCGCACTTGGTACTAATTTGGAAATATTATTTTATCCTTTTACAATCGGAAATTCGGATACTACATGGACAGTAATACTTGGAGCTTCAGAAGAGTACATTATGGCCGACGTAAACCGGATGATTGTGTTTATTATCATTATGATTGCGATAATTATAGTGGTATCCATAATAGTTGTTTACATTGCCCTGAACAGGGTAACAAAACCAATTGTCGAAGTATCACAGACGCTTAAAGATATTGCGCAGGGCGAAGGAGACCTTACCCATGTCATTCATGTTAAATCTAAAGATGAAATCGGCGATCTGGCTCTGTATTTTAACGAAACTTTAAATAAAATCAAAACCCTTGTCATGAATATTAAATATGATGCTGCGGCGCTGTCTGCTATTGGTACGGATCTTGCCAGTAATATGGACGAAACTGCTGCGGCGATCAATCAGATTACCGCCAATGTCCAGAGCATCAAGGGCAGGGTACTCAATCAGAGCGCAAGTGTTACCCAAACAAACGCAACAATGGAACAGGTTACTTACAATATACATAAGTTAAATGAGCATGTAGAAGATCAGTCTAACAATATCTCTCAGGCTTCCAGCGCTATTGAACAAATGGTTGCCAATATTCAATCTGTTGCGGGAACTCTTGTTAAAAATGCCGCCAATGTAAAAACACTTATGGAATCTTCAGAAGTCGGGCGCAGCGGATTGCAGGAAGTTGTCTCTGATATTCAGGAAATCTCCCGCGAATCAGAGGGAATTCTGGAAATTAACGCAGTAATGGAAAATATTGCAAGCCAAACCAATTTATTATCGATGAATGCCGCGATAGAAGCTGCTCATGCGGGTGAAGCGGGCAAGGGTTTTGCCGTTGTTGCCGACGAAATTCGTAAACTTGCGGAAAGTTCCGGCGAACAATCCAAGACAATCGGTGTTGTTTTAAAGAAAATCAAGGATTCAATCGATAAAATTACAATTTCTACAGATAATGTACTTAATAAGTTTGAAGCGATTGATTCCAGCGTTAAAGTTGTAGCCGATCAGGAAGAAAATATCAGGCACGCAATGGAAGAACAGGAAACAGGCAGTAAACAGATTCTTGAGGGTGTTACAAGACTGAATGAATTAACCCGTCTTGTGCAGGACGGCTCGCAAGAAATGCTTGAAGGGTCTACAGAAGTAATCAGAGAAAGCAAAAACCTTGAAAATATAACCCAGGAGATTACCTCAGGCATGAACGAAATGGCAAGCGGATCGGAGCAAATTAATGTTGCGGTACATGCTGTAAATGATTTAAGCAATAAAAACCGCGAAAACATTAATCTTTTGATGAAAGAAGTTGGAAAATTCAAAGTTGAATAACTACAATAAAAGATCTGAAAGCCTGCGGTAGCACTGATTCACAATGTGTTTTTGTTCAATGGCAGTATCCTCGCCTAGTTCTTCGATTAATGTTTCCAGGCTGGATAAACTTTCATTAAGGCTTGTGTGGAAGCCCCGTGATGCTCTGAACCAATAATTTCCCGCATGATCGGTAAAAAGCCCAAGAAAACCCAGATCTTTTGAATCTTTTTTCCATATAACAGGCCTTACAATATCATCAAGATGATCTAAAAGTGCAGAAAGGTTTTCCTGAGTGTTAAAATTTTCTTTTCGCGGCCAGGTTTTACGCCTGCCGGAAAAAGCGCCTTCTACATCTAAAGTTGGCGCAAGCGATAAAATCAGTTCAAGTTTTTCTCCCGCAAGCAGATTGTATTTATTTTTTACAATTATTATCCCTTTTAACCCTTTATAAATAGTTTCTGCGGCATTTTCGCCAATGCGGGACAATTTTTCCCAGGGAAGTAAAACAGTTTTCTTCCCTTTTAAAGTAGTAATCTCAAAAATTTCCCCCGCAATCTTGATATTATTGGTAAAATCCCGTGTTTTCTGCCTGCCAGGTTCTTCTTTCCTATTATCTTCTCTTTGCGATCTTTGCGTCTGCGAACTTAAGTTCGATGCGTCTTTGTGTGAGAATCTTTTGACATTCTCTCCTCTTTGTGCCTTCGGGTCTTCGCGTCCTTGCGTGATAAATTTAAGATCCAACCTCTCCAAAACCCTTTTAGAAAGCGGAGAAACCGACATTGCATACATTCTGGAAGTGCGTACAATTTCTCCTGCCACTATAAATTGGGGATCAACACGGAACATAACCGATCCGGGGTGAATTATTATCTTATCCGCCGTCAAACTGCGATAGGAGCTTAGTTTTCCTTTTCCCTCACGAATGCAGACAAATTGGATCATTCCGCGGCCTATACAGTATAAATAGTCATCAATTTCGTTTCCGGTAAGAATTTGCGTCCTTTGATGTACAGGAATCTTCAAAGAGGCCAGAATTTCTTCTAATTGTTCCGTAACATTTACAATTTCTGCCATTGCGCGTTCATCAAGATAGCTTTTTTCGCAGAATTTTATTTTGTTTTCAGAATCCTTGTAGGCTTTAATAAGTTTAAGATACGAAACAAAATCGCCGTCATCATCGCGGAAACGGTGATGCGCCTGTCTTGCGTCCACTTCTTCTCCCGGAGGAAGAATATACGGGCTTTGTGTCGATAAAAATGCCGCCGCGATGATTGTTTCCCGTATAACATCAGGATAACGCAGTATTGCTTCTACAATTATGCGCGATTGACGCGGCGCAAGAGGAAATTCTGTCATTAATTTGCCAATATTTGACAAACTTCTATCCGGATCAAGGGCTTCAAGCAGATTTAATGTTTCTATTGCGCCGATTAATCCCGCTTTTTCCGGTGAAGTAATAAAATCAAAGTCTTCAAAATCTGTTATTCCAAGGTCTGCCATGCGTAAAATTACTTCTGATAAATCGGTACGAAAGATCTCTTCCGGTGTATAGAGCGTACGATTTTCAAAATCTTTGCGTGTGTAAAGACGGTAACACGTTCCTTCTCTTGTTCTTCCGGCGCGTCCCTTGCGTTGATTCGCCGATGCTTTGGAAATTTGCGTTTCAATTAAGCTGGAAGTGAATGTGCGGGGATTATACCAGTTAAGTTTTGCCAATCCGGAATCAATTACCGCTGTGATTCCGTCAATTGTTACGGAAGTTTCTGCAATATTTGTGGAAATAATTACTTTTGTTTTGCCTTTTGGCGCATCTTCAAAGACTCTTTCCTGTTCTTCTTTGCCAAGTCTTCCATACAACGGAAGAATGTGTAAAAATCTTCCTACTGAACTGTATAAAAGACGATTCATGCAGTCTTTGATCGTTTTTTCGCCGGAAAGAAAAATTAATATGTCTCCTTCGCGTTTTTCACTTATAAAACGTGTAGTAATTGCCTCGATTTTCGTTAAAATTACTTCATCATTGCTTTCTGATCGTTTAGAAAATGAATTTTCTTTAAAATATTTATGATCCTGACGTGATTCAAGGTTGTTATTCTCTGTAATAGGCGGCTCATAAACTAATGAAACAGGAAAACGCTGCGCATCTATCTTTACAATAGGACATTCACCGAAGTATTCGGAAAAAATTTCTGCGTTTATTGTCGCAGAAGAGATGATTACTTTAAAATCACGGCGGCTTTCAAGCACTCTTTTAAGCAAACCAAGGATAAAATCGATGTTTAAACTGCGTTCATGGGCTTCATCAACTACTAAAAGGCTGTATTTTGACAGCCAAGGATCAAGTTTCATCTCCTGTAAAAGAATTCCGTCGGTCATTATCTTTATTTTTGTCTCATGATTGGTGCGATCTTCGAATCTCATCTTGTAACCGATAAGGCCGGGAATAGATGTTTCTGTTTGACGGGCGATAAATTCACTTACAGACACTGCGGCAATGCGTCTTGGCTGAGTAACTCCGATGATTCCGTTTTTAGAATATCCAGCTTCATAAAGTATCACAGGGAGCTGTGTTGTCTTGCCCGAACCCGTTGGACTCTCCACAACAAGCGCTTGATTATTTTCCAAAGCAGATAAAATTTTTTGTTGATTTTTGTAGACAGGAAGGTCAATATAGTTCATAATATAATCATAACAGCTTGATAAATAAAAACCAAGTTGCTATATTTATCTTAATCATGTAAAATTATTTATATGGTTAGGTTGTCTGCATGAAACCATTGGAGGGTAATATAATGGCTAAACAAAAAAATGTATACTTCTTCGGCAAGGGGAAAACCGAAGGAGATGCAAAAATGAAAGATGTGCTTGGAGGCAAGGGAGCGAATCTTGCGGAGATGTGTAATCTTGGAATTCCTGTTCCTCCCGGCTTTACAATTTCTACAGGAGTATGTTCAATTTATTATGAAAACAAAGGAAAATATCCTGCAAGCGTTAAAGAAGAAGTAGAATCCACCTTAAAAAAACTTGAAGCGACAATGAAAAAGAAACTTGGCGATCCCAATGATCCTCTTCTTGTTGCGGTTCGTTCAGGTGCGGCGGCATCAATGCCAGGTATGATGGATACTATCCTTAACCTTGGAATGAACGACAAAGCGGTAAAGGGACTTACCGAAAAAACAAAAAATCCCCGTTTTGCATGGGATTCTTACAGGCGTTTTATTCAAATGTACGGCGATGTAGTAATGGAAGTTGAACGCCACTATTTTGAAGATGCCATTACTAAAATTAAAAAAGAAAAAAATATTGAGCTTGATACCGATTTAACTGCTTCCGATCTGGAAAAACTTGTCGGTGAGTATAAACAAATTGTAAAAAAACACGCGGGAAGAGACTTTCCGCAGGCCCCGCTTGAACAGCTTTGGGGTGCAATAAACGCCGTTTTTGGTTCATGGAACAACGAAAGAGCCATAAAATACCGCGAAATTAACAATCTTCGCAGCCTTAAGGGAACTGCGGTGAATGTTCAGTCTATGGTATTTGGCAATTTTGGTGAAGATTCAGGAACCGGCGTGTGTTTCAGCCGCGACCCAAGTACAGGAGTTAATGAGTTTTACGGTGAATATCTATTAAATGCACAGGGAGAAGATGTTGTTGCCGGTATCAGAACGCCGGATAGAATCGCCACAATGGAAAAAAAGAAACCTGCTATCTATAAACAGCTTGTCGGATATAAAAACAAACTGGAAAAACATTTTAGAGATATGCAGGATATGGAATTTACCGTACAGCAGGGCGAACTTTTTATTCTTCAGACACGTAACGGCAAACGCGCCGGAACTGCAGCGGTAAGATGCGCGGTAGATATGGTAGCCGAAGGTTTAATCGATAAAAATACGGCTATTATGCGCGTAACTCCTGGTCATCTTGATCAGCTTCTTCACCCGATGATCGATTTACAGGCAAAAAAAGGCGCAAAAGCGCTGACAAAGGGTCTTAACGCTTCTCCGGGCGCTGCTTCTGGTAGAATTGTTTATTCAGCAAAAGAAGCCGAAGCATGGCATGCAAGAGGCGAAAAAGTAATGCTGGTAAGAAAAGAAACCTCGCCGGAAGATATTGGCGGCATGGTTGTTTCACAGGGTATCCTTACCTCCACAGGCGGTATGACAAGCCACGCGGCAGTTGTTGCGCGCGGTATGGGAACTCCCTGTATTGCCGGCGCTAAAGAAGTTATTATTCAGGGTACAGAAGTTACTATCGGTGCAAAATTATTCAAAGAAGGCGACTGGATCACAATCGACGGTTCTTCCGGCGAAGTATACGAAGGAAAAATGCCGCTTGTAGCCCCGGAAATCTCCAAAGATATGAACGTATTCCTTAAATGGTGCGATGAAGTGCGTAATAAGTCAGTCCGCGGCAAGGTTAAAGGATTTAAGGTTAGAACAAATGCCGATCAGCCGGATGACGCAAAACGCGCGTTTGATTTCGGCGCTGAAGGTATTGGTCTTTGCCGTACGGAACACATGTTCTTTGATAAAGAAAAACTCATTCACTTCCGCGCGATGATTGTCGCTGATACCGAAGAAGAGCGAAAAGTTCAATTAAAAAAGATTCTTCCGCTGCAGCAGAAAGATTTTTACGGTATTTTCAAGGCAATGGAAGGCCGTCCTGTTACAATCAGGCTTCTTGATCCGCCTTTACATGAGTTTGTTCCGCATACACAGGAAGAAATTAATGAACTTGCAGGCGTTTTAGGAATAGATTCAGGCAAATTGACTGCCAAAATCGGAACACTTGTAGAAAGTAACCCGATGTTAGGGCATCGCGGCTGCCGTTTAGCTATTACATATCCTGAAATTTACGATATGCAGGTAGAAGCAATCGCTAATGCAGCTGTTCAATGTTCAAAAGAAAAGATTCCAGTTCACCCTGAGATTATGATTCCTCTTATTGTTACCGCAAGAGAGCTTAGAATGTTACGTCCTAATGCGGAAAAAATTCTGGAAAAAGTATTTAAAGCGGCGGGAGTAAATATTCCTGTATCGATTGGTACGATGATAGAAGTGCCCCGTGCGGCGCTTCGTTCTGCGAATATCGCCAGATCTGCGGACTTCTTTAGTTTTGGAACAAACGATCTTACTCAGATGACTTTTGGATTCAGCCGCGATGATATTGCTTCCTTCCTTCCCATTTATCTTAAAAAGAATATTCTTGATGTTGATCCTTTTAATTCGATCGATGAAGAAGGCGTTGGAAGCTTAATTGAATTTGCAATCGGCGAAGGCCGAAATATAAAACCGGATCTCAAAATTGGGATCTGCGGAGAACACGGCGGAGATCCTGAAACTATTGACTTTTGTTATAGAGCAGGGTTAAGCTATGTATCATGTTCACCATTCCGGGTGCCATTAGCACGTCTTGCGGGAGCGCAAGCTGTTATATGTAATTCTGGAAAGAACATATTGGGAGGGGAATCAGCTAAGACTGCAAAACCCGCCGCTGCCAAGGTGAAAGGCAGTAAAAAACCTATTAAGGGGGACAAGAAGATGGCAGTAACATCTGCAAAAAAACCTGCGGCGAAAAAGGCCGTAAAGAAACCTGCGGCGAAAAAAGCGGTAAAAAAACCCGCGAAAAAAGCCGTAAAGAAACCTGCGGCGAAGAAAGCGGTAAAAAAACCAGCGAAAAAAGCCGTAAAAAAAGCGGTAAAAAAACCGGCAAAGAAAGCGGTAAAAAAACCCGCAAAGAAAGCGGTGAAAAAACCCGCAAAGAAAGCGGTAAAAAAACCCGCAAAGAAAGCGGTAAAAAAACCCGCAAAGAAACCGGCAGTCATTCTTTAATTTGATTATTGGTTTCGCTATATAAAAAAAGTCTTGTGAAAGACCTGATCTGTAGTATATACGTGATCAGGTCTTTTTTTTATTTACAAATTATTGTATAATGTAAAACAATGGAAAACCAACATAATAACACTTTGCTTATTGTAGATGATGAAACGGCTAATCTGGAAATATTATCTCTTATATTGGGCAAGGATTATACTATTTATACTGCAAATAATGGTAAAGATGCCATAAGAAAAGCTAAAGAATATCAGCCAGACCTTATTTTATTGGATATTCTCATGCCGGATATGGACGGATATCAGACGATTTCAGAGTTTAAAAAATTAGAAGAAACCAGTAAAATCCCCATTGTTTTTATTACGGGTCTTTCCAGCGAAGATGACGAAGTTAAAGGGCTGTCTTTAGCCGCAATGGACTATATTACCAAGCCATTCAGCGCTCCTGTTGTAAGGCTTAGGGTTCGTAACCAAATTCAGCTTGTCAGGCTGCACAGGGAACTGGAAAATGCTGTAAAAGCCGCCGAAGCCGCAAATCGCAGTAAATCTATCTTTTTGGCTAAAATGAGCCATGAAATTCGTACCCCATTAAATGCTATTCTGGGTATTTCTGAAATTCAGCTTAATAAAGATATCCTTACGCAGGAAACAAAAGATGCGTTCACAAGGATATTCAATTCCGGCGATTTGCTCCTTGGCATTATCAACGATATACTGGATACCTCCAAAATAGAAGCCGGAAAACTGGAATTAAATCCCGCGCAGTACGATTTTGAAGGCATGATTAATGATGCAATTTTTATCAATGTTGTTAAATATGAAAATAAGCCGATCGAATTTATCCTTAAAGTAGATGAAAATATTCCGTCTGCTCTTATTGGCGATGAGCTTCGTATTAAGCAGATTATTAATAATCTGCTTTCTAATGCCTTTAAATATACAACTTCGGGAGAGGTAGAACTTACCGTTACTCTTGAAAATTCCTGCGATACAAGCGGAAATTTTGTAACGCTTCTTTTTAAAGTACGCGATACCGGGCAGGGCATGACACCGGAACAGGTAGACAAATTATTTGACGAATATTCCCGGTTTAATATGGATGTAAACCGCCTGATCGAAGGTACAGGGCTGGGTATGAGTATTTTGCAGAATTTGTCGCGCCTTATGAACGGCGAGATTCTGGTAGACAGCGTTTCCGGCAAGGGTTCTGTTTTTACCGTCCGTTTGCCTCAGGGTATTGCAGGCGCTTCTGTTATAGGCAAAGAAGCAGTAGAAAGATTAAAACAATTCCGCTCCAATTATGAAGCAAAAATGAAAAGGGCGCGTATTGTTCATGAATCCCTTTCTTCCGGGAAGGTTTTGATTGTAGATGATATTGATATAAATCTTTATGTTGCAAAAGAAATGCTTTTGCCTTATGGATTGCATGTTGATACGGCAATAAGCGGAAGTGAAGCTATAGAGAAAATAAAGGAGAATGATTACAGCCTTGTATTTATGGATCATATAATGCCATTAATGGACGGCATTGAAGCAACGCGTGAGATAAGGAAGCTTGGTAAAAAATACGAAGAACTCCCTATTGTCGCATTAACTGCCAACGCGGTTTCCGGCGTAAAAGAAATGTTTTTAGCTAATGGATTCAATGGTTTTATTTCAAAACCCCTTGGCATGCAGGAATTAGATGATGTCCTTAAAAAATGGATACCTGGTAAAAAAAATAACAACCCCTGACAGGGATAAAAGGATAGGTATAAAATTATGGAAGGTAAGGCAAAAAATTCTTTGCTTATAGTTGATGACGAGAATGAAAATCTTGTAATTTTGTCATTTATATTGGAGAAAAACTATACTCTTTTTACAGCGACAAACGGGGCTGATACAATAAAAATAGCTAAAGAACAAAAACCTGATGTTATCCTGCTGGATATCCTGATGCCGGGAATGGACGGATATCAGACTCTTATAAAGTTAAAAGAATCCAGTGAGACAAGCGGGATTCCTGTTATTATCATTACAGGACTTGACGACGTTGAATTTGAAGAAAGAGGACTTTCTCTTGGCGCTGCAGATTATATAACAAAGCCTTTCAGCGCAGTGGTTGTAAAATTAAGAGTGAATAATCAGATTCAAATTTTAAATCAACTGCGTACCATTGAACGCCTGAGTATGATAGATCAGCTTACGAATTTACCCAATAGGCGTAATTTTGACGACCGTATGAATATGGAGTGGAATCAGGCAATAAGGGAAAAAACCCCGATCAGTATAATGATGCTGGATTTGGATAAGTTCAAAACCTTAAACGATACTTATGGGCATCAGCAGGGTGATATTGTGCTTCAGGCAGTTTCGCAGGTTTATCCAAAATCGTTCAGAAGGCCGGGGGATTTTGCTGCCCGCTGGGGCGGCGAGGAATTTATCGTTTTGCTGCCAAATACACCATTAGCCGGGGCTTTGGAAGTAGCCGAAAATATACGCAAAGATATAGGAAAATTGGAGATTCCCGGCAGAGAAGGATCAATCATTAAACTTACTATTAGTATTGGCGTTAATTCAATAATACCTGAGCAGGGCAGTTCGCTTGACGCATTTATTTCCGGGGCTGACGATGCGCTTTATGCCGCAAAACAGGCCGGAAGAAACAGGGTAGAACACTGTTAAAGCCGTCCATTCAATAGCCGATAATTGAAAAGAGAAGAATTCCAGTAGTTTTTCGCTTGGAGGTTGGCTTGATTAGAGGGTGGTATACTGCCGCAAGCGGCATGAGAGCGCAGCAATGGCGGCTTGATGCTGTAGCGAATAACCTTGCAAATGTGGATACAGACGGTTACAAACGTGAAGTAGCGGCTTTTAAGTCTTTCCCTGAACTATTACTCAGGCGGCAAGATGATGACGGGGTTTACCCAATCCCCTTTGGTTCAGCGGATGCCGCGCCCATAATCGGGAAAATGGGAATGGGCGTAGAGCTTAATGAATTGTATACCTGTTTTGAACAGGGCGCTTTAAAGGAAACAACCAGCGATTTTGACATTGCCCTGGACGGCAAGGGATTTCTGTGTGTAGCCACTCCTTATGGCGAACGTTATACAAGAAACGGCTCTTTTATACTTGGCATGGAAGGTTTGCTTTTAACTAAGGAAGGGTTTCCTGTACTTGGCGAAAACGGCCCAATCAGGGTTCTTGCTAATAATTTTCAGATTGATAAAGACGGCAGAGTGTGGATCAATGCAGCCTATCCCAATGAACCTGATGTTACTGTAGGAAGAGAAAGCAATCTTTGGGAAGATCCTGTTTTGCTTGATACCCTGAAACTGGTAGAGTTTGAACTTGATCGTTATCTGGAAAAACAGGGGTCAAGTCTTTACCGCGAAAGCGAATATTCCGGCCCTGCAATGGTAATGCTGGAAGGCGAACGCCCCAGGGTTTTTCAGGGTTTTCTTGAAGCTGCAAATGTTGATCCTGTAGTGGAAATGGTTCAGATGATAGAAGTAAACCGCGCCTATGAGGCGAATCAAAAAGTGATCCAGACACATGAAGCGGCTCTGGGCACTTTAATAAATCAAGTAGCTAAAGTCAGCTAAAATAATGAGGTTAAACAATGGTTAGAAGTTTATGGACAGGCGCATCCGGCATGATTGGTCAGCAGGCCAATATCGATGTTATTTCAAATAATCTTGCAAACGTAAATACACATGGTTATAAATTACAAAGGGCGGATTTTGAAGATCTTATTTATCAAACTGTAAAAGTTGCAGGGACTCCGGCGACAGAAGATACCGTTGTTCCCGTTGGTATTCAAATGGGGCATGGCGTTAAGCTTGCTGATACTAAACGTGTTTTTACTCAAGGATCGCTTCAGAATACAGGCGTAGCAACAGACCTTGCAATAGCTGGCGAAGGCTTTTTCAGGATTCAAACATACGACGGCACTCTTGCATATACGCGCAACGGAAATTTTCAGGTAGATTCTGACGGCCGTATGGTAACAAGCAATGGTTACTGGCTTATCCCGGATATTATCATGCCGGAAGAGTTTCTGCCCGACACCATAAATATAACCAAGGACGGAAGAGTCAGCGTAAGAGTTCCTATTAACGGCGAAGTAGAAGAGGTAGATGTCGGCAGGATAGAGCTGTACCGTTTTCCAAACCCTGTAGGTCTTACTGCTATAGGTGAAAATTTATTCAGAGTCAGCAATGCTTCGGGAGATCCGATTGTGGGTATACCTGGTTATGAAGGTTTTGGAACTCTTCATCATAAATTCCTTGAAATGTCCAATGTTCAGATAGTACAGGAAATGGTTAATCTTATTGTCGCACAGCGTGCGTATGAGTTTAATTCGCGTACGATTCAGACAAGTGATAATATGCTTGGTACTGCAACTACTCTTAAAAGGTAAGGATAGATAAATGGAAATAACAGGGCTTGCATCGTCATATTTGGATAATCTGCGTTTACCGTCTTCTCCTGCGCCGGTTCACAGCCCTGAAAGTTTTCAGGAAATTCTGCAAAGAACAATGACAACTACAAACGTCGCCCCTGGCGTTGCCGGTGAATCAATCGATAAAAGCGACAAACTTTACCAGCTCTGTCTTGAGCTTGAAACCTTTATTGTAAAAAACCTTGTAAACAGCATGAGAAATACTGTTCAAAAATCCGGCCTTGTTGATGACAGCTATGCGGGGAAAATATACGAAGATATGCTCTATGATGAATATTCCAAAGAATTTACGAAAAACGCCAACTTTGGACTTGCAGAGCAGGCATACCGGCAGCTTAAACAGCACTATATATAAAAACTATCTCTGTATTAACAGTGAATTTATTACATAAACGGCAATATTATACATGCCATGCGCAATAGCAATGCCATGAAGCGATCTATACCGTAAAAATAAAAAGGCCAGAATTACAGCCGAGATTACCGAATTCAGGAAACCCCAAGGGCCCTCGTATATATGACAGATTGAAAATAATACAACGGAAACTATCAGAGCCGATGCCGCGTTAAGGTTTAAATCTTCTTTTCTGGTTAAAAGGTAAAAACGGAAGAAACTTTCTTCAAGATAGGCGGAGCTTAAGCATGAAATGCTCAGAATTACCCAGCCAATAATATTTCCCGGAGACTGGAAGGATACTTGTACGGTATTTCCGCCGATATATGAAGATATAAAGGCGATGACAAATCCGGTAATAAGCAGGCAGGGGAATGTAATCAGACAGGCAATAATGTCTTTTTTGCCCGGCTTTACAATCCATATCCATATTGATTTTGCCCTTATCACAAGATACCAGATAAGGGTAAGCGAAGGGAGTGTGTACAGGAGCATTTTTGCCAGTTCTGCGGCAATGGAAAACCCGGCTGCCTCTGGCGGCGCGGCTGAAATTGAGCTTATTGTCCCGGAAAAGAACAGGACAAAATACAGTATTAAAGGCTCTACATATATTCCCATTTCTTGCGTCCTTATGTTATTATTTCTATATTACCATGTTATTAAGGAATTGATCATAGTAAATGAGGTAAAATATTGATTCCATTTTTCTTTTTTTCCATACTAGTAATCCTCTGCGGTTTCTATATAACGCGTGCCAGGAAGGAAAATTCCGGCAACTGGCTTCAATTTTTTGCAAAAGGCAAGGAAGCGGGTTTTTCTATCCGGGACATGGAACAGCTTAGGCGTCTTGTGGGCGTTTGTAAAATACCTGATCCTATGTCGATTTTTACTTCTCCCAAACAATTTGAAATAGTTGTACGTTCCATGGTCAATTCCGCGCGTACATCTGGGGAAATCAATGATCTGCCGGTGCAGGATTTTTTGTCCAAACTTTTTGATTTCTGTAAAAAATTAGAAATGGAAACATCGGAGAATAAAGTCCGTATATCCAACTCCCGTCAGATAAGCGAAGGCCAGCCATTGCGGGTTTTAGTCCCGGGTACTGGTGTTTATAAGTCCGAAGTTGTAAAGAATTTTGGAAATTACCTTACAATTGCCCGTCCTGTAAATTCTAAGTTAACCGCTTCTATGCAATGGTATGGCGTTAAACTATCAATATATTTTTGGCGGGAAGATGATGCGGGGTATGTTTTTGATACCGAAGTTATTGATGAGGTTTTTTCCAAAGGTATTTCTTCTTTAAAAATAGAACATAACAGTTCGCTATTCAGGACGCAGAAACGAAAATCCCTGCGTATTAAATTTCAAAAACTGGCTTTTTGTTATATGGTAAGGGATATCGAAAATCCGCACAATCTGGAAAAAACAGCAGGACTCAGGGTTATGCTTGATGATATTTCCGATACAGGCTGTTCTTTCATGGTTAATGGGCAGGCTACTGCAGGGCTGCGTCTTAAGGTTCAATTTTCGCTGGACAGAGTTCCCATTTGTATGCCCGGCACAGTCCGTTCTGTGGAATATAATCAGGAGGCAAATACTTCTTTAGTCCGAATGGAAGCTGATCCGCTTCCTATTGGTACACGAAACCATATTCTGTGTGAAGTATTTGACCTTCTGCCTGAAGACGATGATGAAGAGCTGCCATTCAGGGTTTTGGAAGAGGAAATTGAAACAAGCAGTCATCCTGCAGATAATCATAACGACACCGGCGGGAAATCACAGGAGATGCTTGATGTATAAAAAACTATTTGTTATCTTTCTGTTTATTTTCTTATGCGCTGGCGCTTTAAGCAATACAGCCGGAGATTCTTTGGACATTGATGATCTTTGGAAACTCTTTGTTGAATATCCCGATTCAGAAGAAAGAGCTGATATGCTGATTAATATTGGTAAACTTGGGAAAGGGAATCAAAATATAATTGATAATGTCAATAATTATCTTACAGGAATGAATTATTTTTTTAGTTCGGGAATGAATGTAGATTACATTATGGTCTCCGCCTGTATTGCCGCTATAATGGAGCTGGGCGACAGTTCTTCCTATCCTGTTCTTTTTGCCGTACTGTGTGCAGGTTATCCAGAAGTGATTGTTTCAGAAGCGTATGGAGCATTGGATTTAATTGATGGTAATTTGATGCAGTTTCTTTCTGATATTATAGAAAAAAATCCCGCAAATGAAAAATTTGCAGCTTTTAAAGCCGGGATCAACAGCCAAAGGTTAAGCGCCTCTGAACGCGGTCAGATTGCAGAGCGTGCGCTTGAATTGTCCTTTGTCTCAGGCGAAGAAAATGCCGACTTAACTGCTATGCGTTATGCTGCAATTAACGCTCTTGCTTCGCTCAGGTGGACAAGGGCTAATGCTATGGCCATAATGCATTATTACCGTGTGCTTGCAGATTATCAGGAAAATGCAGTTTCCAAAGACCGGTTAATAGAAGCTATTGCATGTCTTGGCGCTGTTGGGAATTCAGAGGCCGCCTTAGTGCTTGGATTGCAGCTTGGGCTTATTAATGCAAGAACTGCAAGAACCGGAATCTTTGATGATGAAATAACTTTGGCTCTTGTCCAGGCTCTTGGTCTTATCGGAGATAATGCCGCTTTTGATCATCTTCTTTTTACAAGTAATTTATCGTACAGTGAAAATATAAAATCTGCCGCCGCGAACGCTATAAACCGCCTAAAATGGTAATGCAAAAAATATTGATACAAAGGTGAATAGATGAATAAATATCCTCGTATTACTCCTCTGTTGTGCGCCGCTGTTGGAACGGCTTTTGGTTTTTATCTATTGGCTTTTTTAAATCCCATTGTAAGTATTATTTTTCTTTTTATATCGCTTACCGCATTGAGTTTTTTTCATGTTCTTGCTTCCTTTGGCGGCAAGAGTATAGTACCCGGCCGTTTTGATACTGATTTTCTTGTTGACGGAAGACAGCGGAATATGCGTTTGTTAAAACTTACGGCAATTTGCTGCGCGGCATTTTCTGCAGGGCTTATACTTGGGATTAGCGCGGCAAGCGTATCCCGCCGCCCGGTTAGTTTTTCTCTTCCTGTAGAAAAAATAACCGCCATAGAAGGCGTATTGCTGGAAGACCCGCGTATTATTTCGGGCGGAAGAGTTATGGCCTCTGTCTCTTTATTAAGGTGTGCAGGGGAGGGCGGTCTTCGCGCAAGCGCCGGAGGAGAGGTAACTGTTTTTTTTCCGCAGGAGATGACGGCAAGGCTTAGAGAGTTTGGGAGAAAGACAACTGTTTTTGCGGAAGGTTCTCTGCGTACTTCCGAAGCGGGCAGGCAAGGCGAAGTATCTTTTACTTTCAGCGCGGATTCCATGCACATTGTAAAGGCCGCGCCGGAAATTGAACAAAGGCGTACAAGTATAAGGCTTGGCTTAATAGAAAGGTTTGATGATAAAAACTGGGGTGGCCTCGCGCTTGCACTTCTTTTGGGAATAAGAGACAACCTTGATTCTAATTTAGCCGCTTCTTACAGAAATGCAGGCTGTTCTTATATACTTGCGCTTTCGGGAATGCACCTTGCGGTGTTAGCGGCATTAATCACCTTTTTACTAAAAAAGCCGCTCGGCTTAAAACTTTCTTCAATTGTCGGTGCGGCTCTTATCTGTTTGTATTGTTTTATCGTAGGTCCAATGCCCAGTCTTAACCGCGCCGCGTTGATGTACCTTTTAGGAGTTGTCGCCATTCTTGGTTTTTTGCCCAGAGAGCCATTGTCGGTTTTAAGTCTTTCTTTTTTAATTCAGATTATTGTTTCTCCTGCATCGGGGTATTCAATTTCTTTTATCCTTTCGTATTTGGCTTTGGCAGGTATCCTTGTAATCGGGCAGCCTTTGTATTCGCTGTTTGCGGGCAAAGCGCCTGATTTTTTGCTTAAGCCGTTGTCGGCTTCGTGCGGAGCGTTTCTTGCTACGGCAGGAGTTACAGGTTTTTCTTTTGGGATTGTTGTCCCTTTGGGAGTTATTACAGGCCTTTTCCTTGTTCCGCTTACTACTTTATTTATGATTGGTTCTATTTTTTGGCTTGTGTTGGATTATTTTACAATTTCTTTTATTCTTAATTTTCCGTTGTCTGTTCTTTATAGTCTAATGGAAAGTATTGTTTCTGTCGCGGGGAACATTGGCGGGTTTTCTGCCGCTAAACCTTTTATGGCATTGGTTATTCTTATAATTTCCATTGTTCTTTCTTTTTTTATCGTATTTTTTGAATACAGGCAGCGTGAATCACGGCTTAATCTAAAGGCTTTTTTATAATATGGCGTCTAACGGTTTTATTAACTACAATTCCGCCTCTGCATTACGGGATTTTTTAAATGAAGAAGGTCT
>Ga0099364_10001989_pt1 | contig 32959 bp, 26 predicted proteins | sample TergutTh196P3_FD_73070 | JGI IMG/M metagenome (GOLD analysis project Ga0099364, IMG submission 73070) | Microcerotermes parvus P3 segment gut microbial communities from Pointe-Noire, Republic of the Congo - Th196 P3 | ecosystem: Host-associated > Arthropoda: Insects > Digestive system > Gut ... | reverse complement strand
TGCCCGAAAAATGCCGTATATCTACATTGATTGGCTCGGCGTGGCGCTCTACATAACGGCGTTGATGTCTTTGGCATACATCTATGCCTTTGGCAGACAGCAGGATTGGTTTAATTCGCAAAATATAGTATATGCCGTAGTGATTATGATAACGTCAGTTATGACGCTTATAACAAGGCAATTAACCATAAAACATCCTTTTCTCTCTTTCGGGATATACAAAATCGGACAAGTTCGTTATGCGTTGTTATTTCTGGTTTTTCAGGGGGTATTTATGGGCGTTGGCAGCATTATTTGATAAAGTTTCGCCACAGTTGAACGTCATATTGCCGTCTGTCGCGCCTGTCATGGTTTTCAGAAGTTTTATCATGATGGGATTTTTCATGACGCTCTTTGGGTGGCTACAGTATAAATTTCAGTTGCAAAGCGTTGGCTTTTACGCTTTATCATTCGTTTGGGCAACAAAAATACAGAATTGCGAGATACAACGTGTTTAAAACCCAAATAAGAGAAAAAAGAGCCTTTTTAATGAGTGATATCGTTCAAAAAACGATTAGCCTGTATATCGTAACTTGTTCTAAATTTTGGACGGCTATTACATATGCAAAAAAAATATGAAAACTTTTTTCCTCTAAATCCAAAAAAAACCAAAAACTATTCATATCTTTGCGCCGTTGAATTTTTATAAGTAAAGCAGTTTGAATCAATAATATAAATTTTTGTTATAATGAATATAAGATACATATTTTCAATGATTTTAGTTCTGAGTGTATTTCCTTCAAAGGTTCAGGGCTTTCCGCCACTGATACCGCTTCCGGTGGAAATAAAATCAACGGGAGCAGAAGCGTTTGCAATCACGTCGGCAACCAGGATAGTGCTGAAAACCAATTCAGAAGAGGTAAAAAAGACGTGTGATTTTTTTCTCAATCTGATAAATCCCCCCACAGGATTTAATATTGGTTACGCAGCAACGTCTGAATCGTCAATAATTGTGGAGCTTAATCAGTCAATCGCACATCCGGAGGGCTATCGTTTAAAAGTAACGCCACAGGAGGTTACAGTTCAGGCACGAACGCCGGCGGGTATATTTTATGCGTTCCAAACGCTGCGACAACTGTTGCCGCCTGATATAGAACGCAATAGCGTGATTTTCGGCGTAGCCTGGGAAATACCTGAGGTAGAGATAAACGATGAGCCGCGCTTCCCTTACCGAGGCTTGATGCTCGACGTTGCGCGGCATTTTTATTCCGTCAGCGAAGTTAAGCGATACATTGACCTGATGGCGTTGCATAAGTTCAACCACTTGCAACTGCACCTGACCGACGACCAGGGATGGCGCATAGAAATAAAACAATATCCCAAACTTCAGACAATTAGCGCCTGGCGTAGCGGAACATTGATTGGGCATCTGGAAAATCCGCCCCATACATACGACAATATCCGCCACGGAGGTTATTACACGCAAGAGCAGTTAAAAGAATTGGTGAGATATGCCGCCGACCGTCATATAACAATAGTTCCCGAAATAAATATGCCGGGACACGCAACTGCAATATTAGCAGCATATCCCGAACTCGCCTGCTTAGATACTACTTTTCAGGTAGCGCGGGAATGGGGAATCTTCCCTAATGTGATGTGTCCGCGTGAAGAAACATTTAGTTTTTTGGAAAATATTCTGAAAGAAGTTATGGATATTTTTCCGGGACAATACATCCATATCGGCGGCGACGAGTGTCCGAGAGAACAGTGGGACAGGTCAGATTTTTGCTATGCGCTGAAAAAACAGCTCGGATTGGAAACATTCGACCAATTGCAAACATGGTTCATGCGCCGAATAAGTCGATTTCTTCAAAATAACGGACGCACGGCGATTGGATGGGACGAAATAATAGACGGCGGAGAAGTTGAAGGAGCAGTTATAATGTCGTGGCGCGGCGAACAAGGGGGAATTACTGCCGCGCAAAAAGGTAAAAACGTGATAATGACGCCACATCGCTTTTGTTATTTGGACTATTACCAATGGCGCCTCCGCGACCAGGAACCTTTAGCGCAAGGCGGATACCTGCCGCTTAGCATGGTGTATATGTATGAACCCGTTCCAGCAGTATTAACCATCGAACAAAAAAACAGAATATTAGGCGCGCAGGGAAACTTATGGACAGAATATATTAAAGAATTTAGCCATGTAGAATATATGGCATATCCGCGTGCATGCGCAATAGCTGAAACAACATGGACCCCTGCCGACAAAAAATCATATGACCAATTTCTTCTTAGAATGCGCGAACACAGCAAACGTTTAGATATAATGAACGTGAACTTTGCAAGGCATTTTATTGGAAGATGAAAATTATAACAATTTTTCCAAAATGCTAAAAAATAATTCATAAAAAATCTTAAAGTTTGGGATAAATTTTTTTTAATAAAAAAATATTCGTTACTTTGCATCTTAGTTAATAGTTTTAAGAAGATGAAAAATAGCAAGTTAAAATTAAGGAATGTGATTGCGACAGCAATCTGCCTTTGCAGTTTATCGGTTTTCGTGGGGTTGGCTTTTGTGAGCGCTGTTCCTGCAACGTCCCAGCCGGTTGCTGAGTTGTCGTTAACTTTTACGCGACAATCAGGCTCCGGAAGCAATCAGTTTGCAGTATGGATTGAGGACGTTCAGGGGCGTTATATTACAACCCTTTACGCTACTGCATTCACCGCTAATGGCGGCTGGCAACGCAGGGCATCGTCCCTTCCGTTATGGGTGAAACAATCGGGTATTTCCACTACGGAAAATTTCCCGGTTGACGGATTTACCGGAGCCACTCCCGGCGCAGGAAGCCTGACTTATAGTTGGGACGGCACAGACAGCCGTGGAGTTGCGGTTCCGACAGGAAGATATGTAATTTTCCTTGAAGGAACCCTGCGCGGTGAAAATCAGGTTATATACCGTGTCCCCATACAGACGGGCAGAAGACGCCCCGCACAGCCGACGGTCAGCGTTGAATATGTTGGAACGCCGCCCGGAGATGAGCGCGGGATGATTAGCAACGTAACAGCGCGGGTACTGCAGTAGGTAAGGGGAAAAACCATTATCACATTTTGCAGACAAATAAATTCCCAAAGGCAGCAAGCCAAAAGTCAATAAAGGGAACGGTAAGAATAGTTTTCTGCTTTTTCTTCTGCGGTTGTATGTCAGCAGTTTGTTATGCCGGCAACGACAATTACCCGTTAGGCGCTCGCTCGGCAGGGATGGCTACTGCATCGGTGATGCTGACCGATATTTGGGCGTCGGTCAACAATCAGGCTGCGCTGGGCTATTTAGAACGACCAGCCGCTGCAGTATACTATGAAAACAGGCTAAACGTCAAAGAACTGGCTCTACATGCAGGCGCTTTCGCAATTCCCGTCAAATCGACCGTTATAGGAGTGAATTATCGCTATTTCGGATATTCGAAATATAACGAGTTCAAATTTGGGCTGGCTGTAGCAAAACGGCTCGGTGAAAAATTCGCTATGGGCGTACAAATGAACTATTTCCAGACGCATTTTGCCGGCGACTATGGCAACATTGGAGCGTTATTAGGAGAAATAGGTTTGCTGTACGAACCGACTGAGAATCTGACCGTTGGCGCGCATTTGTTCAACGTCACTCAAAGCAAACAAAAAGTGAAATTAGACGAACCTATACCAACTATAATGCGTTTTGGCATTGGATACTCAATTCAGGAAAAGGCTGTTGTAAGCGTAGAAACTGAAAAAGACCTGCGAATGGATGCGGTTTTCAAAGCCGGATTGGAATACAGCCCTATCAACGATTTATATCTGCGTTGCGGCGTTTCAAACGGAAATATTTATCAATACGCTTTTGGCATAGGCTATGGTTGGAAATATTTTACAATAGACATTTCATTCAGTCATCATAAGTTTTTCGGCTACAGTCCGCATATATCATTAATTGCAAATTTGTGATTTTAAAACGCCTTTTTCATATATTGGCACGATATTTGTTGTATCTAAATTGAGACAATATGGTATTGCGTCGGCTGCATTTATTTTTCGCAGACGTTCGTTTTGTGCGGCTTTCCTGATATAGTCCGTCAGGTTGGGTTTTGCCAGCGTCCAAAGGTCAATGGCTGCTAATGCGCTGTCGCAGATGGTTGTGAATTTGCCTGTATTGATGAGCTTTTGCGCTACAGCTCCGGCGAATAAGGAATCTTCAAGGTTGAAACGTCCTTTCCAGCCGGCGCAAAGCAAAAATACATCCCGCTTGCCGGCTTCTAACCATCTACATAGAGCCGACATATTGATGAACGCGCCAACAGCCGCACTGTGGCATTTTGCGGCTAAATTAATGGTATGCGTGCCATTGGTTGTGCTGTAGGCAATACAGCGTCCTTCTACCAATTCGCGCGTAAAGTAGAGCGGGGAATTACCAATATCGGCAAAATCAAGCTTAATGCCGTCGCGCTCGGCTGCAATAAGGTATTCAGTTCCGATAAAGGTTTTCAGCTCATCAACTGAACTTATAGGTATCACTTCATTAGCGCCGTTCATAAAGGCAGAGCAAATAGAAGTGGTGGCGCGCAAAATATCAATAGCCACAGCGTTACAGCCTTCATATTGATAATACGAAAACTGCGCCGGAGTAAAACAAACTGTAATTTGATGCATAATACTGAAAACTCAAATCACAATCAACGTTTTTTCATACTCAATTGTCCTCGGTCTTTTAAGCAAGACACTACCGGTATACTGCGACGAAAATTGCAGTTTGTAATTACCTCCCGTCAAGTAAGGGATTATTATTATCAACTCAGACGGTTTGTTAAAAATCACTTCGTTCTCTGCCACTTTCGTACGTTCCAACGTGTTCTGGTTAACGAAGTAAACGCCATTGTCAGGGCTGTCGCCCTTGAGTTTGAGTTTGCAGCCTTTTATGCGCAAGTTTCGTTCCGGCGTTATAACACCGTCCACGCTTCCCGTATGGATGTCAGTCACTTGCGTAATTTTTGCCATTACGTCAGCCATACCTATAATCTCTACGGACGCCGTTTCCGCAAAATTTTTCAATTCTGCTCCCTGCGTAAAATCGAACAATAATTTGTGCTTTTCGGGATTAAACGCCTCTTCAATACCACTGAAAACGCCTTTGATTTTGGGCAAAACAGTGAACCAACCCGTGTTCACCGAATAGCTGTCGCACAGGCAATTAGCCATTTCTTCGAACCAAATATTTACCAGATATTCCATATCTGATACCGCGATGTCTACACCATCACGCTGAATTGCTGATTTGCATATCTCTTTGACGCTCAACGAACGGTCAATTCTTACACGCGCAACGAAATCGTTATTCCTCTTAGCAAATGTATTATCATGCAAAACGACTTTAATACTATTTTTGGACATAAGCTTACAATAAAAATGTTATTAAAAATAAATCGGCTGCAAAAATATTATTTTTCAAAAAAAATACAAAAATATTATGCATTTTTTTTGAAAATCGAAACAAAAATGTTACTTTTGTCGCTTCGAATTATTTTTGTTTTTATGGATGAAATTCAAAGAATAAAGCAGCGTTTCGGTATAATTGGCAATACTTCTGCGCTCAACAGGGCGATAGATATAGCTGTGCAGGTTGCTCATACTGATTTATCTATACTTATAACCGGCGAGAGCGGGGTAGGAAAAGAGGTTTTCCCGCAAATTATTCATCAGAACAGCGTGCGTAAACACGGTCAATATCTCGCTGTAAACTGCGGCGCCATACCCGAAGGCACCATCGATTCGGAACTTTTCGGGCATGAAAAAGGCTCGTTCACCGGCGCTTTGGAGCATCGCAAAGGGTATTTCGAGGTAGCCAATGGAGGAACAATTTTCCTCGACGAGGTAGCCGAATTGCCCATGGCAACGCAGGGACGCCTTTTGCGCGTACTCGAAACAGGCGAATTTATTAAGGTAGGCTCGTCAAAAGTGTTGAAAACGAACGTCAGGGTGATTGCCGCAACAAATGTAAACGTTTCTGAAAGTATAATGCGCGGCAAATTTCGCGAAGACCTGTATTATCGCCTGAATGCCGTGCCTATTAATGTTCCGCCGTTACGCGAACGTGCAAATGATATTTATCTGCTGTTCAAAAAGTTTGCGCTCGATTTTGCCGAAAAATACCGTATGCCTGCTATACAACTCGAACCGGAAGCGCAAACGCTGCTAATGGCGTACTATTGGCCCGGAAATGTTCGCCAAATGAAAAATATTGCCGAGCAGATTTCAATAATAGAACACCAACGAAACATAAGCGCCAATATTCTGAAGCAGTACCTGCCCGACCATTCCCAAAAGTTGCCGGTTCTGTATAATAAAAATCCCGACGATATGTCGTCATTTGCCACAGAGCGAGAATTATTGTACAAAATACTTTTCGATATGCGTAATGACGTGACCGAATTGAAAAAACTTGTGGCGGAAATAAGAAAAGAGAACGATGCGGCAAAAATATACGGAACCGTTGACCTGATAGGTCGCCACGCGCCGTACGATACATCGAAAATGGAAATTGAAGATACCGAAGAAATTTTAGACGAATCGCTTTCAATTTCCGACAATGAAGCCGAACTAATAAAAAAAGCTTTGGAAAAACACGCTCGTCGCCGAAATGCCGCACAAGAATTAGGTATTTCCGAACGCACACTGTACCGAAAAATTAAAGAATACGATTTAGATGAAAAAGATTTGTAGTTTATTAACGCTTTATGCAATCGTTTGTTACTCCTGCGGGACTGTAACATTCAACATGTCGGGAGCAAACATTGGGAACGCGCAGACGTGTCAGGTAAATTTTTTCGAAAATCGCGCCGAAATTGTGAACCCCAGACTGAGCGCCGAACTTACCGACGCTCTGAAAGACAAGGTACAGTCAAGCACAAGTTTGAGATTAGTGAACAGCGATGCCGATGTAATGTTTGAAGGCGAAATAACAGGATACAATGTGCAGGCGCAACAAGTAACGGCAGCACAGGTAGCGGCAAGAGACAGACTGACAATAACTGTAAGGGTGAAGTTCACTAACGAATTAGACCCCGACAAGAATTACGACAGGTCGTTCTCGCGTTTTCAAGAATATCCGGGAGGTACGTCTTTGAGCAGCGTTGAAGCGCAATTAGTTGAAGATATACTTGCTGAAATGATGGAAGATATTTTTAACGAAGCATTCGCAACGTGGTAGTTTTTAAGTTATTATGTTCGTACTCTCCGACAATATAATCAGTTCTCTTGGCTTTACCACAGCCGACAATATCCATCGAATTTGCTGCGAACAAACAGGAATAGGGTATGTTGAGCCCGGCAAATTTTCGCAACGCGCTTTTCCTTTTGCTTTGGTAAACGATGCGGAATTGAACGAAAGGGCTAAATCGGCGTCGATACCTGAACATTTTACCCGCTTGGAACGGATGATGCTGCTGTCAATCATCAACGCATTGAATGATTCGGGCATTGACCCTTCAAACAGCCGCTGCCTGTTCGTTATTTCTACTACCAAAGGCAACATTACCCGTTTGATTAGCGAATCCGAAAAAAAAATCAATAATTTGGGCGAACGTATTCGCAGTTATTTTGGCAATCCCAATCGGGCAATTGTAGTTTCAAATGCGTGTATTTCGGGAGCGCTTGCCGTAGAAATTTCGGCACGATTTTTGCAAACTAAAAACTATGACCACGTTGTGGTTGCCGGCGGCGATTTGACAACGCATTTTGTGGTTTCCGGTTTTGAAGCGCTACATGCGTTAAGCCCAAATCCGTGTCGTCCGTATGATGCTAACCGCGATGGACTAACGCTTGGCGAAGGATGCGCCGCAATGACGCTTAGCGCATGTCCGCCCATGCGGAAAAACGAAAGCTTGGTCGTAATATCCGGTGGCGCGAGTTCATGCGATGCGGTTCATATTTCGGCTCCCGACCGAACAGGCGCCGGATTGAACCTCGCAATAGCGCGCGCATTGGAAAGCTCGCGAGTTCAGGCAAAAGATATTGACGCTGTGTGCGCGCACGGGACGGCTACTGCCTATAATGACGATATGGAATCGCATGCTATGCATCTTGCAAAGCTTGCGGAAAAACCGATTTACAGCCTGAAAGGATACTGGGGGCATACATTAGGAGCGGCAGGGCTGATGGAAACAATCGCAGCTATACATTCGCTCAAACAGCAGCGTATTTTCAAAACACTCGGTTTTGAAACGCACGGAACTGCAAAAATACTGAACATTGTTAAAAAAACGGAGAACGCTAATATTAAGCATGTTCTGAAAACAGCGTCGGGTTTTGGAGGATGTAATGTTGCATTGATTGTGAGTATTTGAAAAAAAATGATTACTTTTGCCGCGTTTTAATTTTGAGGTCATGTTGATGAAACTATATTCAGAAAACCCTAATCCCAAGCATATTGAACAAATTGTGAATGTTCTGCAAGGAGGCGGCGTAATAATATACCCTACCGATACGGTATACGGTATAGGTTGTGATATTCACAATCATAAGGCAGTAGAACGAATATCGCGCATAAAAGGCGAAAAGCCCGACGCTACCAAATTTTCGTTCATATGCCGCGATTTGAGTCACCTGAGCGAATATGCGCGACAGGTGCCAAATTCAATATTTAAACTAATGAAGCGTAATCTGCCCGGTCCATACACATTCATACTCAACGCAAGTAGTAAAGTGCCTAAAATACTTGAAACAAAGAAAAAAACGGTTGGAATTAGAATACCTTGCAACGATATTGCCGCTGCAATTGTAGAAGCATTGGGTAATCCGCTGTTATCTACTTCGGTACATTTCGACGACGATATGATTGAATACTCAACAGACCCCGAACTGCTTCACGAAAAATATGCCGATGTAGTTGATTTGGTGATAGATGGAGGATATGGAGGTACAGTGTTTTCAACGGTTGTAAACTGCACCGGAACAGAACCGGAAATAATTAGACAAGGATTAGGAATATTAGATAATTAAGTAATGATAGATTTTGAAGAAAAAAATGAAATAACTGACGATTCGGTTGAAGTAGAACCGGTTCAGGAGGAAGAGATTTTAGAAGAAATAGAAGTAGCACGCGGAAAATACGACGCCATTATCAATTTAGAAGGCGGCAAAGCGCACCGTATAACAGGAATGTTTCGCGACTGGTTTCTCGATTATGCTTCGTATGTTATTCTTGAGCGCGCCGTTCCGCATATAGAAGACGGGCTAAAACCGGTGCAGCGACGCATTTTACATGCAATGCACCGTGTGGAAGACGGTCGATTCAACAAGGTGGCAAGTTTAATAGGCGACACAATGAAATATCATCCGCACGGCGACGCTTCAATTGGCGATGCATTAGTGCAGCTGGGACAAAAAGACCTGCTTATTGAAACTCAGGGCAGTTTTGGAAATATCCTCACAGGCGACGGAGCCGCTGCGCCGCGTTATATAGAAGCGCGCCTGTCGAAATTTGCATTAGATGTGGCGTTCAACCCAAAAACAACCGAGTGGATGGCTACTTACGACAATCGCAACAAGGAACCGGTGACGCTGCCTATGAAGTTTCCTTTGCTGCTCGCCCAAGGAGTTGAAGGTATTGCAGTGGGGCTTGCATCGAAAATAATGCCGCACAATTTTAACGAAATAATTGACGCTGCTATTGCGCACCTAAAAAACGAGCCTTTTGCGCTGTTTCCCGATTTTCCTACGGGAGGAATGGCTGACTGCGCCGGATACAACGACGGCGCAAGAGGCGGAAAAATTAAGGTGCGCGCAAAAATTAACAAAATAGACAACAAAACATTAGTTATTACGGAAATACCTTTCGGAATAGACACCGGCAAACTAATTGAATCAATAAAAAAAGCAATAGACAGGGGAAAAATAAAAATAAAAAAGGTAGAAGACATAACGGCGCAAAACGTGGAAATAATTATGCACTTGGCAAACGACGTGTTGCCCGACGTTACCATTGATGCGCTCTATGCCTTCACCGATTGCGAACTGTCAATTTCTACTTATGCCTGTGTGATAAAAAACAATCAACCAATATTTTACAGCGTGTCGGATATTCTCCGCATTACTACCGAACAAACTAAGGAGCTGCTGCGCCGCGAACTCGAAATACGAATGAACGAACTCAACGATGACTGGCATTTTTCATCTTTGGAAAAAATCTTTTTTGAACAACGCATATATCGCGAATTGGAAAAAGACGCATTTTCGTGGGACGAGCAACTATCGGCGATAGATAAGGCTTTCGACCCGTTCCGAAATTTGCTACGCCGCGAAATAATACATGACGACATCGTTAAACTGACCGAAAAACCGGTGCGACGCATTTCGAAATTCGACATCAAAAAAGCCGACGAGCATATTAAGACTGTTGAAAACGAAATGGAAAAAGTGAAAAACGATTTGGAAAACCTCGTTCGCTACACTATCGACTATTTCAAGCGTATCAAGAAAAAATTCGGCGGCGGACGCGAACGAAAAACAGAACTGCGAAGCTTCGACACAATAGCCGTCACGCGAGTAGTTGTGGCAAACGAAAAACTGTACGTGAACTGGGAAGAGGGATTCGTTGGATATGGACTGAAAAAAGACGAATATATTTGCGACTGCTCTGATTTGGACGAAATAATCGCTATTCGTAAAGACGGCTCGTATACCGTCAGTAAAGTGTCGGAAAAAGCCTTTCTGGGAAAGGATCTGCAATACGTAAATGTGTTCCAGCGCAACGATAATCGTACTATATACAATATAATGTATCGCGACGGACGCAATGGTCCCATTATGATTAAGCGCTGCGCCATATCAGGCATCACGCGCGATAGGGAATACCATTTAACAAAAGGCGAGCCGGGCTCATCTTTGCTATATTTCAGCGCTAATCCCAATGGAGAAGCAGAACTCCTGCGTGTAACGCTGAAACCGCGCCCACGGATGAAGAACTTCAATATTGACGCAAATTTTGCCGACGTAGCAATAAAAGGACGCGATGCGCAGGGAAATATTGTAACCCGCTACGCAATCCACAAAATAACGCTCAAGGAAAAAGGCGGCTCAACACTTGGCGGACGCTCTATATGGTGGGACGCAGAAGTGCAAAGAATTAACGAAGACGGAAGAGGTACGCTGATTGGCGAATTTTTTAATAAAGACAAAATATTAGTTGTAACAAGCGACGGAAATTATCGCACTACCGGATTCGACGTGCTACAGCATTTCGAAGATAACATAAGATTGATAGAAAAATATGACCCTACAACTATTTTTACCGCAGTATACTACGACCCCGAATCGAACTTCTGGTATCTGAAAAGATTCCCCTTTGAGCAATCAACGCAACTAACATCCTTCGTTGGCGATGGGGTGCAACAGTTGAAAAGCCTCAGCAGGGAAATACGACCGCGCTTCAAAATAGTATTTGGAGGTCTGTCAAAACACAAACCCAAAGAAATTGTGATAGCCGACGAATTCGTTATAAGAAGTTTTCGCGCAAAAGGAAAACGACTGTCAACGTTCGAAATAGCACGCATTGAAGAGATAGAACCATTGCCGCCCACCGAACAAAACGCAATAACGATAGAAGCCGGAACCGACGACGAATTATTATTTTAAGCGCTGTTATTAGTGATATTTCGTGCTTTTAGTGGCAAAAAATGTTTGGGTTCGGTCATTGTATATTTTTTCGATTGTACAAAATCGGGTAGTGTCATAATATAATTGCTATATGAAATCCGACTTGAAGGTGAGATGGATGAGTTTTGGAGTTTTGTGCGAAAAAAATCCAATCAACGTTGGACTTGGTATGCTATAGAAAGAAAGAGCGGACGTATATTGGCTTGGCACAACGGGAAAAGACAAGATAAAGATTTTCTTGTGCTTTGAAATCTACAGGTTATGACTATTCTGTCTTTATCAAGCGATTTTACAATGATTTCGGAGTTGAAATAAAGAAATAGAAGTTCAATAGCATTTCCGCGCTAACACGATACAGTAAAATAAAACGCCGCACCCGCTCCTTCGCTTGATTCTACCCGCATATCGCCTCCCATCAGTTGAACGAGGCTGCGGGAAATGGTCAATCCAAGACCGGTTCCGCCATATAGGCGGCTTTTGCCCGTTTCGGCTTGACGAAAACGTTCAAAAATAACTTTCTGCTGGTCGGCAGACAAACCGATGCCGGTATCTTCGACTACAAATTCAAGCTTATCGGGCGTCGTTTGCCGATATCCGAAACGGATGTATCCCTTTTCAGTAAATTTTATGGCGTTGTCCATCAGATTTGTGAACACCTGACGCAGACGCAGCACATCAACGTTTATTGTACAAGGTTCAATAAAGCCGCTGTCATCAAGAAACAACTCAATATTTGATTTGTTGCGCGATTCAAGATATGTTGAAAAGTAGAATTGTAATTCGTGCATCATTTCATTGATTTGTACCTCAACCGGATTAACAGACATCTGGTGGGCTTCTATCTTTGATATATCTATAATATCATCGATAATCTTCACCAATTGCGCGCAACTTGTGTTTACAATTTTGATATAATCATTTCGTCGTTCCGGCGATATTGTATCGGAATCTACAAACCGCAGAAAACCAACAATGGCGTTGAGGGGCGTACGGATTTCGTGAGACATGTTGGCTAAAAACATTGATTTTAGGCTGTCTGATTCCCGGGCTTTTTCCAACGCGTTGGTGAGTTCTGCAATTTTTTGCATTACCATCTGCTCTAATTGCGTTCGATATTCTTCCAATTCTTCGTTGGCATTTTTCAATTCTTCGGTGCGTTCGTTGACCAATTGTTCGAGTTGTTCGCGATATCTGGCTAATTCGATTTCGTTTTTTTTGCGCTCGGTTATGTCAAAAATAAAACCGTCGGAATAAGTAAACTCTTCGTCGCGACGTGGATACGACCATATATTCAGCCAGCGTTCTTCTTTTGATACAGGATGATTGTAGCGTACATCGACTTCAAATTTATGCATCGGCTCAAACGATTCTTCGATTCGCTGCATAAGTATTTTCAGGTCTTCGGGGGGCACATATTTAAAAACGTTCCACATGGAGGCAAGCGATTCTTCGGCAGATACTCCGGTAATCTTTTCCCATGTAGCGCTTACGTAGTCAAAATTTAACGTTCCGGTAGTGTGGCGTCGCGCACTGCGAAAAAGAGTGCCGTCGGGCATATCTTTGAGAGCCTTAAGACGCGATTTTTCTATAAATAATTTCTGTTCGGTTTCATGTAAAGCCGTGACGTCGAAAATAAAACCGTTGGAAATTACCCTGTTTTCTTCCAGACGGGTGTATGATGATATTTGAATCCAGCATGTTTTTTGGGTTACCGGATGAAGATAACGCACGACATCGCTGAATTTTCTCTTTCCAACGCCTGATTCGTAAATGTTTTTACTCAACCTTTCGAAGTCGCTATGCGGTATATTTTTGAAAACGTTCTGCGAATCCATTAGCGTGTCTTTGGCTGACACGCCTATTATTTTTTCCCATGTTTTGCTGACATAATCAAAACAAAAAAGACCGGTATCGAGGTCTCTGACCGAACGAAACAATGTTCCGTCGTCCATTTCGTCTAATGCCCTAATCCATTCATTTTCACGCGTAGAAAAACTTTCCAGCATACTGTCGCTCAATATCTGCAAACGGTTTTTTTCTTCTTTCAATTCTATTTCGGTCTTTTTGCGCTTGGTGATATTGATGATCATTCCGTCCCATACAACAAACTTCACTTCTTTTTTTGGAAATACCTTGTCCAATTCTTCCGAAATGTTGAAAACATCTTCAAAATTAAACATGTCTTCTATGCGCGGACGCGCTACGACGTGTAGCCAGCGGTTATTGCAGCGAAATTCAATGTTGATGTCCGTCATTGTTTGTTCGCTAATATCTACAGCGTTCATAAAAGATTGTAAATCGTCGGGAAGTATCGCCTCGAATAAATTTGTGATGTTTAACAGGACGGCGTTGGCAGCAATGCCTGTTACCGTTTCCCATGTTGCGCTGACATGCAAGAGTTGCAGTTTACATGAAGCGCAATGGCGAACGAACTGTATTAGAGACCGTCCGGGAATATTGTCGCTTATCGTTTGAAGACGGTTTCTTTCAACTTTCAACTCGTGTTCCAATATTTTCTGGTTAGTAATATCCAACATTATTCCGTCCCAAATGATCATATTTTCTTCGCGTCGTGGACGTGCAACAGTATGAATCCATTGGTTGCGCGAGCCAAAACGAAATTTTATATTATGGTCGGACATCGTCTGGGCGCTGTATTCGATAGAACGCATCACATGGGGTAAATCCTCGGGATGCACCTTGTTTAGTATATTTGATGAAACATTTAGAGCATCATCAACAGAAATATCGAATTTTTTTTCAAATTTGTTTGAACTCAAATACAAAAATCCCATTTGGTTTGTTTGAGTATCGAGAAAAAATTGATAGAGCAGTCCATTTGGTAAATTATCGGAAAATGACCGAAAACGTTCTTTTTCTTTAACTAATTGATATTCGGCTTCTTTTCGCGCCGTTACATCGTGAGTGACTACTTCCCATATAATCGCATCTTCTTTTTCGTCGGCAATGCAAACGCACGAAACCCAAAACATTTTGCCCGATTTGGCAAAAATACGATAATCTTTCTCTTCGGTAGATTGTGCAGCAAGAGAGTTTTTATCGTCAGGGTGCATAATGTCGCGCCATCCGATTTTGCCCGATAAAAACTCATCAGGCGAATATCCGTAAATGGAAACGCTGTCGGTAATTTCCGTAACTGTCAGACGTTCATCGTTCAAGGCTCGAAACATTACCGCTTTGCCGCACGCTAAAAGATGGTTCTGTATTTTTAAATTCATGAACTATATTTTGAAGCCGCAAAGATAATACTTTTTTACAAAAAATGTATAAAAAATGATTTTTGTTTCGTTTTTTGTGCGCGTTCGTATTACTCAACAAATTATCTTTTCATTTCAAGCAGTTTTCAGTTTTCAGTTTTTTTCTTTTTTCTTTTTATTTTAAAAAAAAGTAATTATCTTTGCGGCGTCAATACAATACAAAAAAAGTCATGAAATATCGCGAAAGACACAAGATTAAGGACATTCTCGTATCTACCTCTTATGGTGGCGAGATTTTGGTAAAAGGATGGGTGCGTACCAAGCGCGGCAACAAAAACATAGCGTTTCTGGCGCTCAACGACGGTTCAATCATCCACAATTTGCAAGTAGTTGTTGATGTTGCAAGTTTCGACGAAAATTTGCTCAAGCAGATAACTACCGGCTCGTGTATTGCCGTTGTCGGAAATTTGGCAAAATCGCAAGGACAGGGTCAAAGCGTTGAAATACACGCAACTGAATTGACCCTTTACGGAACAGCCGACCCTGAAACATATCCATTGCAGAAGAAAGGTCATTCATTGGAATTTCTTCGCGAAATAGCGCATCTGCGTCCGCGCACAAATACCTTTGGCGCTATTCTGCGCATTCGACACGCGATGTCATTCGCTATACACAAGTATTTCAACGATAACGGTTTTTTTTATCTTCACACTCCGATTATTACAGGCTCTGATTGCGAGGGCGCCGGCGCAATGTTCCACGTAACGTCGATGAACCTTGACAAAATCCCCAGAACAACCGGCGGCGATGTAGATTATTCGCACGATTTTTTCGGACGCGCTACTCATCTCACCGTTTCGGGGCAACTTGAAGGCGAATTGGGCGCAATGGCGCTCGGACAGATTTACACGTTCGGACCGACCTTTCGCGCCGAAAATTCGAATACTCCGCGCCACCTTGCCGAATTTTGGATGATAGAACCCGAAATGGCGTTCTGCGAAATAAAAGACAATATGGATTTGGCAGAAGATTTTATTAAATACCTCATAAAGTATGCGTTAGAACATTGCATGCCCGACCTCGAATTCCTATCCGAAATGTACGACAAAGAACTTTTAGAACGTCTGCGATTTGTGACTGATAACGATTTTGTGCGACTGACATATTCCGAAGGAATTGAAATACTTGAAAAAGCAGAACAAAATTTTGAATTTCCAGTTGGATGGGGCGTGGATTTACAGTCGGAGCACGAACGCTATCTCGTTGAGCGTCATTTCAAACGTCCGGTAATTCTTACCGACTATCCGCGCGAAATAAAGGCGTTCTACATGAAGCAAAACGCCGACGGAAAAACCGTGCGCGCGATGGACGTCCTTTTTCCGAAAATTGGCGAAATCATTGGCGGTTCGCAACGCGAAGAAGATTATGCTAAATTGAAAAATCGCATCGATGAAATGGGTATTCCCGAAAAAGAGATGTGGTGGTATCTCGAAACCCGCAAATTTGGCACAGCGCCCCACAGTGGATTTGGTCTGGGCTTCGAGCGGCTGATACTGTTTGTTACAGGAATGGCAAACATACGCGATGTTATACCGTTCCCGCGAACTCCTAAAAATGCTGAATTTTAAGTGAAAAATTTTTGTAACCTTTCACCGTTTAGAACGTATAATAAAAAAATAGTGTTAATCAAATTTATAAAAATATGATATAATGTTAAATCAGCGCATACAGCAAAAGCTTTTCCAAAAGTTGTCGCCACAACAGATACAAATAGTAAAATTGTTGGAGATTCCTACTATGTTTTTGGACGAAAGAATAAAATCAGAGATGGAGGAGAACCCTCTTTTGGAGGAAGGACGCGATGGAACAGGTGATTCCGGAGATAGCGAATTGCATCGTGAAGACAATAGCTCTAATCTGTCAATCGACGAATACCTGAATGCTGATGATACGCCTCACTACAAGCTGAACGCAAAAAATTTCATAAAAGAAGAACAAAAGTCTGAAATTCCACTTTCGGCAGGCAGTAGCTTCCATGACCAATTGGAAACACAACTTGGGCTGCGCAATATCTCAGAGCGGCAACAACTGCTTGCTGGCTACCTGATTGGATGTATAGATGATGATGGCTACCTTCGACGAAAACTTGACGCAATAGCCGACGATATGGCTTTTTCTTCGGGCATCGAAACAACTAAGGAAGAGTTGGAATCGGCGTTGAAAATCATTCAGGAGTTCGACCCCTCCGGAGTAGGAGCGCGAAACCTGAAAGAATGTTTGATACTGCAACTGAAACAAAAGAAAGAAACTCCGGCAATAAAATTGGCTAAAAACATTCTGAAAAATTATTTTGACGAGTTCACTCGCAAGCATTACGACAAGATAATTGCGCGCATGGGTATTTGCGAAGATGATTTGAAAGACTGCATAGATGAAATATTGAAGCTCAACCCCAAGCCGGGCGGTTCGTTTCAATCTGACAAGGTTGCAGAGCATATAATTCCCGATTTTATACTTGAGTACAAGGACGGATACATGCATCTGTACCTAAACTCGCGCAACGTTCCCGAACTGCGCGTAAGCAGCGCGTATAGCGACATGCTCGACGCTTACAGCAAAAACAGACGCGACAACAAGCACAACAAAGACGCTGTAAATTTTGTTAAACAAAAACTCGATTCGGCAAAATGGTTCATAGAAGCAATCAAACAGCGACAATCGACTATGATGCTCACAATGCGGGCAATAATGAAACATCAGGAAGAGTATTTCGAAAGCTGGGGCGACGAACTTCTTATGAAACCAATGATATTGAAAGATGTTGAAGCTCTTACAGGATTAGACATATCTACGATTTCGCGCGTTGCAAACAGCAAGTACATACAAACGCCTTTCGGAATTTTCCAACTGAAGTTCTTCTTCTCCGAAGGATTGCTGACAGAATCGGGTGACGAGGTATCAGCGCATGAAATAAGAAAAATAGTAAAAGATTGCGTGGAAAGAGAATCAAAGCGCAACCCGCTTACTGACGACGAACTGTCAGACATTCTCCAAAAAAGAGGATACCTGATTGCGAGACGAACAGTAGCAAAATACCGAGAACAGTTGAATATACCCGTGGCAAGGATGAGGAAACAATTAATAACTGAATAATTGAATAACTGAATAATTGAATAATTGAATAATAATAATAGAATATACATTAAATATAATAAGAATAAAAAGATGGCAAAAATAAATTTTGGAGGTGTAGTCGAAGATATCGTTACACGTGATGAGTTTCCTGTTAGCAAGGCTCAGGAAATATTGAAAGATGAGGTCATCGCCGTTATAGGCTATGGCGTTCAGGGACCGGCTCAGTCGCTCAATATGCGCGACAACGGTTTCAGTTTAATAATCGGTCAGGCTCCCGAGTTCAAAACCGATTGGGACAAGGCTGTTGCCGACGGCTGGGTTCCGGGCGAAACGCTTTTTCCTGTGAAAGAAGCAGCCGAAAAAGCAACAATCATTAAATATTTAGTTTCCGACGCTGCGCAACGCGCTTTGTGGCAAACAATTAAACCATGTCTGAAAAAAGGCGACGCCCTGTATTTTTCACATGGATTTTCGGTCACTTACAAGGAGCAAACCGGAGTTATCCCCCCCGACGACGTCGACGTCATTTTGGTTGCCCCAAAAGGGTCAGGTACAAGCGTTAGGCGCAATTATCTTGCCGGAACGGGTATTAATTCAAGTTATGCCGTTTTTCGCGACGCCTCCGGACGCGCATTAGAACGTACGCTTGCCCTCGGTATAGCAATCGGCTCGGGCTACCTCTTCCCTACAACATTTGAACAGGAAGTATACAGCGACCTCACCGGCGAACGCGGAGGGCTGATGGGCGCCCTTGCTGGCATAATGGACGCGCAATACAAGGTGCTGCGCGATAATGGTCACTCACCCAGCGAAGCCTTCAACGAAACAGTGGAAGAACTGACGCAGAGCCTCATTCGTTTAGTAGACGAAAACGGCATGGACTGGATGTACAGTAATTGCTCGGCAACAGCCCAACGCGGCGCATTAGACTGGCGTCCGCGATTTGCACAAGCCGTGATGCCAGTTTTCGAAGAGCTGTACGCCCGCGTGAAAGACGGACGCGAATGTGTTCGCGTACTCGAATCGACCGGAGGCGCAAACTATAAGTCAGAACTTGAAAAAGAATTGAGAGAACTGCGCGAATCGGAAATGTGGCAAGCCGGGTTGCAAGTAAGAAAACTGCGCCCGAAGAAATAAATACGTATTTTTTTGTAATTCAAACATATAAAAATGTTAGTAAAACAGCAAACGCTCCAAAAACCGGTGTCTATCAAAGGCAAGGGGCTACATACAGGCGTCGAAGTAGAACTGACCTTTCGTCCCGCTTCCGAAAACCACGGATACAAGTTCAAACGCATGGACCTGGAAGGACAGCCGGTTATTTCGGCAATAGCAGAAAATGTGACCGATGCTTCGAGAGGAACAACAATAGAAGAAAATGGAGTAAAAGTATGCACAATAGAACACGTGATGGCTGCTCTATGGGGCATGGACGTTGATAATGCGCTGATTGAAATAAACGGACCCGAAATGCCGATTATGGACGGTAGCTCATTGCCGTTCGTAGAACTGATTAATGAAGCAGGCATTATTCAATTGGAAGCGGTGCGAAAATACTTTGAAGTTAAAGAGCGAATCGTATATACCGACAAGGCAAGGGGCGTGGAAATAGTAATATTCCCCGACGAAAATTTCGGAATAGACGTAATGATTGACTACAATTCGCGTACTTTGGGGCATCAATATGCAGCAATAGCCAATATGGACGAATTTGAAACCGAAGTAGCGCCGTGCAGAACATTTGTTTTTCTGCACGAATTAGAGCAGTTGCTTAAACACAACCTTATTAAGGGCGGCGCGTTAGACAATGCTATTGTGATTGTAGACAAGCCCGCCGGACAACCGGAATTAGACCGACTGGCTGAATTGTTCAACATGCCCAAAATACAGGTAAAACCCGAAGGTATTCTCAACAATTTAGAACTTCGTTTCAGTAATGAGCCTGCACGTCATAAATTGCTCGACCTGATAGGCGATTTTGCCCTCGTAGGCAAACGTATTAAGGGACGTATCGTTGCCACACGTCCGGGACATGCCGCCAACAATCAGATGGCGCGAAAACTTCGCCAAATCATTAAAAAGGAAATGGCAAAGGCGCTGATGCCGAAATACGACCCACAACAAACGCCGGCGCTAAACATTGAACAAATAAAGAATATACTGCCGCACCGACCGCCGTTCCTGTTGATAGATAAGATTGTTAGCATTACCGAAACGACCGTAATAGGCGTAAAAAATGTAACAATCAACGAGCCGTTCTTTGTCGGACATTTTCCCTCGCAAGCAGTGATGCCGGGCGTTCTTATTATTGAATCGATGGCGCAAGTAGGTGGCATTTTGGTGCTTGAAACCGTTGAAGACCCGCAAAACTACCTAACATTTTTCTTGAAAATAGACAAGGTGAAGTTCAGAAAAATGGTAGCTCCGGGAGATACATTAGTGATGAGATTAGAATTAGTTGGCGAAATACGACGCGGAATAGCAACAATGATGGCACAGGCATACGTGGGCGAAACATTGGTTACTGAAGCCGAATTAACAGCACAGATTATTAAAATTAAAAATGATACATAAATTATCAAGCGTTCATCCTGAAGCCAAAATCGGCGAAAATGTTGTAATAGAGCCTTTTGTGAATATTGCCAAAGATGTAGTAATCGGCGATGGAACAGTTATAATGTCTAATGCTGTAATTATGGACGGGGCGCGCATAGGGAAAAACTGCAAAATTTTTCCCGGAGCGGTCATAGCAGGCGACCCGCAAGACCTTAAATATGACGGCGAATATACTACCGTAGAAATAGGCGACAGCTCTATTATTCGCGAATTTGTGACCGTCAACCGCGGCACAAAAACGAAATGCAAAACGATAGTAGGCAGTAATTGTTTGTTGATGGCATACGCGCATATTGCCCACGATGTAAGAATAGGCAACAATTGTGTGATAGTTAGCCATACGGGTATTGCCGGCGAAGTGGAAATAGGCGATTGGGCAATTATTGGCGGAGGCACAATGATTCACCAATTTGTGCGCATCGGCGCCCATGTAATGATTGCCGGAGCATCAAAGGTTCGAAAAGACGTTCCACCCTACGTGAAAGCCGCCCGCGACCCCTTAGCATACGTTGGCGTGAACTCCGTAGGACTGAGACGACGCGGATTTGAAAACGAAAAAATCTGGGAAATACAGGACATATACCGCGAACTATACCAAAAAGACATGAACCATGGTGAAGCGCTCAAATTCATCGAAGAAAATTACCCGCAAAGCAATGAACGCGACAAAATTGTTAATTTTGTCAGAAATTCAAAACGCGGAATAATGAAAGGATATGAAGCAGGAGAGCATGGTGAAGATGACTGAAATTGCTGTTTCAAAAATCATTTTTCATGTATACTTTTGAAACATCAATACGTGTGCGCTACGGCGAAACCGACCAAATGGGTTATGTGTACTACGGCAATTATCCGCTGTATTATGAGGTAGGACGCACGGAAATGCTGCGTTCTGTAGGATTAACTTATCTCGCAATGGAAAAAGAAGGAATAATGATGCCGGTTCATTCGCTAAGCATCAAATATATAGAGCCTGCGCGATATGATGACCTGCTGCGTTTGCGGGTGATAATAAAGGAACTGCCCACAGCAAAGATTCATTTTTATTACGAAGTATATAACGAACAAAATAAACTATTGAACACCGGCGAAACAGTATTAGTCTTCGTTGACGCCAATACCCGCCGTCCTCGCCGAGCGCCCGCAACGCTATTGAACGAATTATTAAAACATCTTCAGTTTTAAACATCAGTAGAATTATGAATAAAGCAGGTTAATAATTACATCTCACGCTTTCCCTTTCAAGAAAGGAACGAACATGAAAGCTCCATGATAACTTATATCAACTTCAGTATCCGATTTTTTTTTAATCAGCACCATCTCCTGTACTCCGCTTCCGTTGCTTTTTGTAACCGGTATTACCATTCTGCCGCCTGTTTTCAGTTGTTGCACTAATGTTTCGGGTATTTCGGTAGCTCCGCAGGTTACAATTATCCTGTCGAAAGGAGAATATGCCGGCAGTCCTTCGTAGCCGTCGCCATAAAAAAAGTGCATCTTGTACCCAATCTGATTAAGTAACTGCTGCGATTTGATATACAGTTCGCGTTGTCGCTCAATAGTATATACATTTGCGCCCAATTCAAAGAGTACAGCCGCCTGATAGCCGGAGCCCGTGCCAATTTCCAATATTTTGTCGCGTTGATTCACTTCTAACAACTGTGTTTGAAAAGCGACAGTGTAGGGTTGCGAAATTGTTTGCCCTGCCCCTATCGGAAAAGCAGAATCCTTGTAAGAAAAGTTGATAAATCCGCTGTCCATAAACGCATGGCGCGGAACCCGTCCGATAGCGTCAAGCGTTGCCTCATTCGTAATGCCCTTCTTGCGGATTTCCTCAACCAACAGCCTGCGTAAACCTTTGTGTCTGTATGTATCTTCCATTTTTTGTTAAATATTAGAGTTGACAAATCAATTCATTCAACGTTTTGCCCGGATAGGACGTTTTCATAAACATTTCGCCTATCAAAAAACCGCGAAAACCGGCGCTACGCAATTCACGAATAGTCTGAACGTCAGATATTCCACTTTCGGAAACGAACAGTGGCGCATCTTCACCGGCGCCGGTTTCTTTTTGCATCTTTTCCAAAAGTTGAAACGAGTTTTGAACGCTGGTATAAAAGGTTCCCAGATTGCGATTGTTTACGCCAAGCATGTCTATGTGCTGATTTAAGCAGTGCAGTTCGTTTTCCCTGTGGATTTCGAGCAACACGTCCATGCCCAATTCATGTGCTTTTCGTGCAAACTGCAAACATTCTTTGGGCGTTAATACAGAGGCTATCAGCAGTATAGCGTCTGCCCCTATAGTCCGCGCCTGATAAATCTGATACTCGTCTACCATGAAATCCTTGCGCAGCAACGGCATACGGACTAACAGTCGCGCCCTGCTCAAATCGTCGAAAGTACCTCCAAAAAACTCAAAATCCGTTAGGACAGAGCAAGCCGCTGCGCCGCCAGTTTCATAAGCCGGCGCAATGTCTTCTACTTTTGCTTCGGGAAAAATCCAGCCTTTCGACGGCGATTTGCGCTTAAACTCGGCTATAATGCCCGATGCGGACTTAGCCAACGCATCGCGCATCGAACAGACAGGGCGTTCAAACTGCGACACATTCAAGTCTATCAATGTTTTCAGAGGAATTGCATCTTTTTGCGATATTACTTCCTTTCGCTTGTTTGCGATTATTTTATCTAATATATCCATTTTTTTATCCGTTCTCTACCACAAATTTTTTCAGCGCTTCCAACGCCTTTCCGCTCGTCAAAGAATTTGTTGCTTCTTCAATACATTCGTCGATTTTCTTTTCTGTGCACAGAACCTGAATTGCAAAAGCCGCATTGGCTATCACACAGTTCATCTGTGCTTTGGATGCGGAGCCTTCCATTACGGCTTTAAAAATAAGGGCTGCCTCTTTCGGTGTTTCCCCGCCATACAGGTCAGAGGCGTGGCAACGTTCCATGTTCAACATCGCCGGCGTGTAAATTTTTTCCCTTTCGGGCAAGGCAATTTTAAAATCGTCGGTCAGTGAAATTTCATCATAGCCGTCCAAACTATGAACTACGCCAAAGCGTATGCCCGACTGCTGATATACATAATTGTAAAGGCGCAGCATCGGCAAACTGTAGACGCCCAAGAGTTGAAACTTCGGTTTGGCGGGATTTACCAAAGGTCCCAACACATTAAAAAAAGTACGCACTCCCAAATTTTTCCTCACGGGCGCTACCGCTTTCAATGCGGGATTAAACAGCGGTGCGTGCAAATAGGCTATGCCGCACGTATCTAACGACTTGCGAAGCCGGTCGACGTCGTTAGTAAAGCGCGCACCGAATTGCTCCATCACATTGCTGGCGCCGCTAATTGATGATGCTCCGTAATTTCCGTGCTTCACAACGGAATAACCGGCTCCGGCAACCACGAAACAGGCGGCAGTACTGATATTGAACGTGTTTTTCCCATCGCCGCCAGTTCCCACTATGTCTATAAACTGACAATCTGAAAAATCGACGGCAAGGCTCATCTCAAGCAACGCCTCGCGAAAACCCATCAACTCGTCTATCGAAATACTACGCATCAAAAAAACGGTTATCACGCTGGAAATCTGCGCTTCATTGTATTTTCCTTCGGTTATGTCGCGCAAAAGATTACGCGCATCTTCGCGTGTTAAATACTGATGTTCAAATAATTGTTCTAAAATATGTCTCATATTTTTCTTCAGTTTATCAGCCCTTCCGCCTCGCCAATAGCCCTGTTCAAGGCGTTTAGTTTGTTATTCACTTCCTGCAATTCGCGCTCGTCAATGCTTTGCGAAACAATGCCTGCGCCTGCCTGATAATGTAATGTATTGTCGCGGCTGACGAAAGTACGTATCATAATTGCCTGATTTAAATCGCCGTTGAAGCCTATGAACCCAATACAGCCTCCGTAGCCGCCGCGATTGTGTTTTTCAAATGAGGTTATTAATTCCATTGCCCGCAGTTTGGGCGCCCCGCTTACCGTGCCTGCCGGAAAAGAATCGATAAAAGTCTTTACAGGGTTACTGTCTGCATTTATTTCGCCACAAACGCGCGACACCAGATGTATGACGTGGCTGTAGTAATGCCCCTCTTTGTTGAACTGCACTTTGATGTTGTGCGCATTGCGGCTCAAATCGTCCATCGCAAGTTCAACTAACATGTCGTGTTCATCATTTTCTTTGGGGTCGTTCATTAGCGCTTCTACCCGTTTTTTGTCTTCTTCCACGTTGCCGCTGCGAAGCGTTGTGCCTGCTATAGGGTCTATAATCGCTAATCGTCCCTTCACCTTGCAATGCGTTTCGGGCGATGAGCCAAAAATGCGGAAGCCGCCAAAGTCAAAATAGAACAGATAGGGCGACGGATTGATACTGCGCAAACTGCGATACACCTTAAAATCATCGCCCTGAAAACGCTGTTCGAACCGACGCGATAAAACGATTTGACGCATCTCGCCGCTCTTACACAGTTCAACGCCTTTGCGAACAATAGCCCTGTATTCCTCGTCGGTCATGGTTGATGTCCGCTCGCCCACCGTTGAAAAATTGTATGACGGAAAATTGCGATTCTCAATCAACGTTTCGATACGGTCTATGCGGCTTTCTTCGTCGGCTTGCGTCAGTTCTATTATTGTCAGCCGGTTCTTAAAATGGTCGAATACAATTATATATTTGTAAAGAATATACAGGATATCCGGCGCGTCCGAAATTTCGTGATGCCGCTCCATGACGGGAATATTTTCCATATATCTGACTGCATCGAAGGCAGTGTAGCCAAAAAGTCCGCAATAATGCTTGTGTTCTCCGTCTATTTCAAAATTTTTCAAGAAGCAATTCAGAGCATCAGCCACATTGTGCGTTGCCGACAGGGTTTTATTAACCGTTGCACCATCGGGATATACATCCGTTGCCTCGTTTTTATTAACTGAAATCCTTGCCAAAGGACATAGCGCAAGGTACGAGAGGCTATCTTCGTCGCCGTGATAATCAGAACTTTCGAGCAGCACTGATTCGGGATAAAGGTCTCTCAACTTTAGATACAAACTCACGGGAGTATGCAAATCGCCTAATAATTGGCGTGTAATGGTTTTAAATTGATATTTCATTCAAATAATTTTAATCATTGCATATCCATCGTTGCCTTCACAAATTCCACAAATAGCGGATGCGGATGCAGCGCGGTACTGCTGTATTCGGGGTGGAATAGGACTCCGACGAACCATTTGAGCGCGGGTATCTCCATTATTTCCACCAATCCTGTTTCAGGATTATATCCGGTTGCTTTCATTCCGGCTTTTTCAAAAGATGTAAGGAAGGCATTGTTAAATTCGTATCGGTGTCGGTGTCGTTCTGAAATTTCAGAGCTTTTATATGCTGAAAGCGCTTTGCTGCCTTTTTCGATTTTGCAGGCATAAGCTCCAAGTCGCATTGTTCCTCCCTTTTCGGTTATTCCCTTTTGCTGTTCCATCAGGTCTATAACGGGGCATGAGGCGGAATGAACCATTTCGGTAGAATTTGCGTCGCAAAGTTGCAACACATTGCGTGCAAAATCTATTACGGCTGCTTGCATACCAAGACCTATGCCAAAAAAAGGTATATTGTTTTCACGTGCGTATTTTGCAGCCAGCAGTTTTCCGGCAAAACCGCGTTCTCCAAAACCGGGCGCTACCAAAATGCCCTGAAAAGCCTTCAACTTGTCGATAACGTTGTTTTCGACAATGTCGGTTGATAATACAGATACCAGTTTCACTTTGCAGTCATTTTTGGCTCCGGCGTGAACAAATGCCTCCATGATTGATTTGTATGCGTCGGGCAGGTCCACATATTTGCCTACCAAGCCGATTGTTACTGTTCTATTCGGATTATGAATTTTATTTACTAACTCGCGCCAGTTATCAAGGTTGGGTTTTTGCGCGCTACAAAGGTTCAATTTGTGCAGCAACGTTTCATCCAATTTTTGTTCGAGCATCAACAATGGTACCTCGTATATAGTTGAAACGGTGATGGATTCAATCACCGAATCTTTGTCTACGTTGCAAAACAGGGCTACTTTTTTGCGTATGTCGTCCGACAGTTTTTGTTCAGTGCGAAGGACAAGCACATCGGGCTGTACTCCTTCTTCGAGTAGCATTCTCACGGAATGTTGTGTCGGCTTTGTTTTCAGTTCGCCGGCTGCAGCTATATAAGGCACAAGCGTTAGGTGCACCACAGCCACGTTGCTTGCTCCCAGTTCGTATCGCATTTGCCGCACTACTTCTATGTATGGCAGTGATTCGATGTCGCCTACCGTTCCTCCTATTTCAGAAATAACAACGTCTACTTGTCCGCGACTGCCAAGCAGTTTAATTCGCCGTTTTATTTCGTCTGTAATGTGCGGTATCACTTGAACAGTTTTTCCGAGATAATCGCCTCGGCGTTCCTTAGAGATAACTTCCTGGTATACTTTTCCGGTTGTAACAGAGTTTGCTTGCGTTAGCGAAATATCGAGGAATCGCTCGTAATATCCCAGGTCGAGGTCGGTTTCAGTTCCGTCTTGGGTTACAAAACATTCGCCGTGTTCGTGCGGGTTGAGCGTTCCAGGGTCTATGTTGATATACGGGTCTAATTTTTGGATAGTTACCCTGTATCCTCTTGCTTGGAGTAATTTCCCGATTGAAGCGGAAATTATTCCCTTACCTAACGAAGAGGCAACGCCTCCGGTTACAAAAATATACTTTGTTTGTGTTTTCATTTTATTCAATTAATTTCCTCCATATTCTCATTCTACCGAATCTATTATCCTTAATTTTTCTTCTAAATCCTTCATTTCGGCTTTCCCTTGTTCAATCATTCGCTGAACGTTTGCAACCATGGCTTCTGATTTTTTTGATTTTGAGAAGAATCCTATGTTGTTTTCCCAAACTACCAAGTCGCTTTGTAGCTGTTGGTATTTGCGCGCTAATCTGTCGCGTTCTGCGTTAAGTTTTCCGCGCAACTTGGGCGCCTGTACAATAGTTTCGATTTTGCTCTTGTACATCAGTCGGTTCTTTTCGCTGTCGTCTAATCGCAGAGATTCAAATTGTTTATTGATGGCTTCACGATATTCTTCTTGTATCTTTTGCTTGTGCTTCATCGGCACAAAACCGATTTCACTCCATTGACGTTGCAATTCCTTCAATTGCTCGAAACTTTCTTTGGGATTCTTGGGATGTTGATAATTTTTTATTTCTTCAATCAACGCCATCTTAGCTTTCAGATTACTTTCGTATTCCAAATCAATTGATGAAAAATATTTTGCCTTTTGTTCGAAAAAATAATCGCAGGCTTTTCTGAATCGTTTCCAGATTAAATCACGGTATTTTGTAGGCGGCATACCGATTTCTCTCCATTTGTTTTGCAAAAGGACAAACTCTTCGGTAGTTGCTTTCCATTCTACGCTGTCTTTTAGCGCTTCGGCTTGAACGCAAAGGTCTTGCTTTAATTGAAGATTATTTTCCTGTTCTTCTTTCATAATATCCGTAAATTCGCGTTTCTTGGAGAAGAACTTGTCGCAGAGAAAGTGAAATCGTCTAAAAAGCTTGTGGTTATCCTTTTTGTTAGCATATCCTATTGTGTTCCACAACTTTTGAAGTTCTTGAACTTCCTGCGTATTTTTTACCCAATGTGTGTTGGTACTAACTTTCCGTTTAAGTATTTCTTCAATCTTTTCGCAAAGAGATTCTTTCGCTTTTCGATTTTCATTTTGAGTTTCCTTCACACTCTCAAAATGATACTGATGTTTCTTGTTAATTTGCGACGATGCCGCCTTAAATCGTTCCCAAATTTCTACGCGCATCTCCTGGGTCACCGGACCTATTTCACGCCATTGCTCATGAAAGGACTGCAACTTATGGAAAGCGTCTACTACTGAGGGTTCAAGCAACAATGCCTCTGCTTTTTCACACAAATCTATTTTTGCAGCAAGGTTGCGTTTGAAATCCAAATCGCGCAAATCTTTATTTAACTTGATATAATCATAGAAAAGTTCAACAAAATGGTGATAGGTGTCCCAAAGGTTTTTTACCTCATTTTGAGGCACAAGCCCGATAGAACGCCATCGGTTCTGCAAATTCCGGAACTGTTGAAAAGTTTCGCTGATAGATTCGGAACTTTTTGCCAAATCCTTCAACTCTTCTATGATTTTTAACTTATCTTCAAGATTTTTTTGCTTTTCGAGCTCCATCTGCTCATTTTGTATACTGCGGATTTCACGATACTTGTTAAATAAATCTTTAAGAAGAGTTTCTTGCTCGTCTTCAAAAACAAAATCTTCTTCCAAACCGCCACCTTCAAGATGTTGCGTAAGTTTTAACTCTTCCTCTGCTTTAAGGCTTCGGTAAAAATGAAACCTGATAGATTCAATCTCTTCACGAATGGCGTCAATTTCATCATTGTCAAGCAATTGGCTAAATCGCTCTACCATTTCTTTACGGGTAAAGTTCTCGTAATCAACCTCCGTTTCTTCAGAATATTCCGAATCAACCGATTGATATTCACCTTCTTGAACATCGTCAAATGACGACAAATTCTCTTGAAGCATTTCAGCTTCTACATGCTCTTGGATATGCTCTGTCATAACCTAAAAAATTACGTCAAAAATAAGACCACGAAATTAGATATTTTTTGCAAATTATCAAAAAAAAAAAATAAAAAATAATATTTTTTGTATTTTTGTACCTGAAAAAATAAAATCATTTTAGATGAAATCATATTGTTATATGCTTATTATCATGCTGTTAATGTCGATAGCAGCATGTTCTGTCGAATCGCCCGTTCACTATCGGGAAAAATCTCATTTGAGAATATGGTTCGACCGTCCGGCTGAAACCTGGGAAGAAACGCTGCCGCTCGGCAACGGACGTTTGGGAATGATGCCCGACGGACAAATAAACAAAGAACTCATCGTGCTGAACGACATCACGTTATGGTCGGGAGGCGTTGAAGACGCAAATAATCCAGAAGCAGCAAAATACCTTCCCGAAATACGTAAATTGATTTTTGAAGGCAAAAACGACATAGCGCAAGAGCTTGTTTACAGAACCTTTGTGTGCAAAGGTCAAGGTTCGGGACGCGGACGCGGAGCAGATATACCATACGGTAGCTACGAACTTTTGGGTAATATGCACATTGAATATAAATATCCGGAAGGAACCGGAAAGCCGGAAAGATATCGCAGAGAACTGTCGCTCAACAATGCAGTGGCGCGAACTTCGTTTATTATGGACGACGTAAAATATTCACGAGAGTATTTTGCCGATTTCAAGCGCGATGTGATGATTGTCAGGTTACACTCCTCCGAAAGCGGAAAACTTAATTTTCAGGTTGGTATTGACCGTCCGCGAGCTTTTGAAACAACAATCGACGGAACAGACCTGATAATGAAGGGACAGTTGAACAACGGAACAGACGGAAACGGGATGCGCTACAAAGCACGGGTAAGGATAAAACTTACCGGAGCCGGTAGAGTTGAAGGAAAAGACGGAAAATTGCACGTGAATGGCGCAAAAGAGGCTATAATTATAATTTCGGCTAACACCGATTTTAGAGATTCAAAATATGAAGAAAAATGTGTGCAAACGCTTGAAAATGCGATGTCAGAAAGTAAATATACCACTATGAAGGCGCAACATACCGACGCATTCCGCGAATATTTCGACAAGGCAAGTCTGAATTTGACTGCCCACGCCGGTAAAGATACCATGCCGACCGACCGTCGCCTGACGGCTTTCGCTAACGACCCGTATGATAACGGATTAGTAGAACTGTATTTTCAATACGGAAGATACCTGCTGATTTCGAGTACAAGAAGGAATCTGCTGCCGCCCAACTTGCAAGGGCTTTGGGCAAATACCATCAATACGCCATGGAATGGAGATTATCACCTTAATATTAATGTGCAGATGAATCATTGGCTCGTTGAAGCGACAAACCTGTCGGATTTACATCTTCCGTTGATACGTTTGACCGCAAGTTTAGTAGAACCCGGAACAAGAACAGCACAGGCATTTTACAATGCCAACGGCTGGGTAGCCCACATGATGACAAACATTTGGGGGTTTACCGCTCCGGGCGAGCATCCATCGTGGGGCGCTACAAACACTGGCGGAGCCTGGCTATGCGCGCATCTTTGGGAACACTACGAATTTTCGCAAGACCGGCAATATCTGCAAAGGGTATATCCCGTGATGAAAGGAGCAGCAGAGTTTTTTATAAGTACGTTAGCAATCGAGCCTAAATACGGATGGCTTGTTACCGTGCCTACAACTTCGCCCGAAAACGCTTTCTACATGCCGGGAACTGACAAAGCCGTGAACATTTGCGCAGGCTCAACGATGGATAATCAATTAGTACGCGAATTATTTTCCAACACTATTGCCGCTGCGCAAATACTGAAATTAGATGCAAATTTTTGCGAACAGTTGCAGCAGGCTATTGATAAATTGCCGCCTAACCGCATTGGTAGCGACGGACGCCTGATGGAATGGTTGGAAGAATATGAAGAAGTGGACCCGCAGCATCGACATGTTTCGCATCTTTACGGGTTGTATCCCGGCAATCAGATAACCCTTGCCGCCACTCCTGACTTAGCCGAAGCCGCGAGAAAAAGCCTCGAACTTCGCGGAGATAGAGGCACCGGATGGTCGCGAGCGTGGAAAATAAATTTTTGGGCGAGGCTTGGAGACGGCAATCGAGCATATTCGTTGCTGCACAGTTTGCTTGCCCCTGCGCGCGACACCGCAGAAGGAAGCCGTAGCCGCAGCAGAGCCGGAACATATCCAAACATGTTTTGCGCGCACCCGCCTTTCCAAATTGACGGAAACTTCGGCGGAACAGCAGGAATAGCAGAAATGTTGCTGCAAAGCCACACAGGCATAATAGAACTGCTGCCAGCGCTGCCTGACGCATTTGCAAAAGGAAAATTCGATAGATTTCGTGTGCGAGGAGGAGCAGAGATAAGCGCGGCATGGGAAGACCATCAACTGACCTCAGTGATGCTGAAAGCAACGGCAAACAACAGTTTCTTTCTCAAAATACCGGAATATGCGAAAAATGTTACATTTGAAAAAAACAAACAACATACAGAAGTGGATATTATTGATGACGTGGCAGAACTGACGCTGCTAAAAGACGAAACGGTATTGATAATCATCCGACCATAGCAAGTGTTATGAAATAAACTGACGTTCCTTTTACTTCCAGAATTTTTTTCTTTCATGCGGTCTTTGCTATTGCTTGTATCCGTTTTCTATTTTTGTTGATTCCCGTCGGGAATCAACATCAGAAATCTCACACCTTGAACTCCTACGGATTTCTCTCCTTATTTTTTTCCACTTCCTCGTGTCCCAAGAACAATCTCTGCGCCCTCATCATATTTCGCGCTTGCAGCATCATTGTTTTTGTTTCGCTCACAATTTCAAGGAACAGCATACTGTTTCGCGTTGTGCTTTCCTTGCTTTTGATGCGTTTTATTTGCGATTTGATGTTTTCTACGAAAAGGTCGAAAATATCGTCGCGTTTTGCTAATGTTTGTTCAAAATCGGTAAAATCAGAGGTTCGCAACATGTTCACTATGCTCGCGTAGACTTCCGACACTGATTTTTCGATGTTTTGCAATCCTTCCATTTGTTTTGGGCTCAATCCCTCGTGGTTGTTGTCTATATATTCGAAACTTCCTTTTGTTATAGCCATCAACGATTTAGACACTTCGTACAGGTAATCGTTCACCTGCACGTAATAATGTCCCGTATCTACGGCGTCTTCATGCAATTTATTCAGCGTGGGCAACATCTCGTACAGCCTTCGTTCCTTTTCTTTCTGATACAGTTCCGAGGCTTCCTTGTAAAGTTTTTTCAATTTTTTGCGGTCTTCAATCGCAAGTCCTTTCAATGTTTGGCTGTAAATGCGGCTCATTTTCTCAAAAACGCTGCAAATACCGTCGTTACATTCCTGTATCAGAGAGTTTTTTTCAAGTTCGTGTTCCCGTACTTCCTGCTGATATTTTTCTTCGCGTTTTTTATGCAGTTTTGCCGACTGTACAAGCGAGAAGGCGCATAACAACAGCATTGGGAATATTGCAAATTTCCCTCCCCACATCAGCAACAACGCCACTATTGCGCCCGCCGATATAGCGACTATGCCTGTAACAAACCACCCTGAAACGACCGTCAATACGCCTGTGATGCGATAAACTGCGCTTTCGCGTCCCCAAGCCCTGTCGCTCAACGAGGTAGCCATAGCCACCATGAACGTTACGTATGTTGTTGATAACGGAAGCCTTAACGATGTAGCAAACGCTATTAATAACGCCGC
>Ga0099364_10001988_pt1 | contig 32968 bp, 31 predicted proteins | sample TergutTh196P3_FD_73070 | JGI IMG/M metagenome (GOLD analysis project Ga0099364, IMG submission 73070) | Microcerotermes parvus P3 segment gut microbial communities from Pointe-Noire, Republic of the Congo - Th196 P3 | ecosystem: Host-associated > Arthropoda: Insects > Digestive system > Gut ... | reverse complement strand
GCGGTCTATTTTCCGCCTCACTGCGTTGTCGTCCTTGCCGGGCGCTAGCCCGCCTGCGTCCTCCGCCTTGTGAATCAAAAAATATCCTCGCTAATCCTGTGCCGATTTTGAGGTGGTTCGACTATATTAGGCGTTATTTGTTCAGGGGATTAAAATATGATTTCTAAAAAAGATATACAAATATTTAAAGAAAAGCATCGTATATTACTCCAAGTAAATGAATTTATATGCCTGCTTCCCCATCCCAATTTAAGAGAATACATTTCAAATTACAACATAACCTTCCCTACGAAAGACCTTATGCCTGACAGCTTTACAGTAATGCCATGCGGGTGCTCAACTCTTGCTGTCCTAAAGAATAATAAAAATTTATCTGTCAATTTGCACGGGCCTGTTACAAAGCCGCATATGATCGGCAGTCAAGCTAATCAACTTGAAATGATGGTAACGATAGAGTTTAAACCGGCTGGACTCTATGCCCTCACAGGCATAAGCCAAAGTGAATTAACCGACAGAACATTTCCCCTTGAAACAGTCAATCCTGCTTTTAGCAAATTGGTATCCGAGACGGTTGAAAAAACCGGAAGCGTTTGCGGGATGGTGACGGGTCTTGACATTTTGCTGTTGGCAAATATGTATACCGCATATCATCCGGAATTAAAACGGGTGCTTCAAAATATTAATGACCGGGCCGGAAATATTACCGTAAAAAAACTATCAAATGATATCCATTACAGCGAACGCCAATTGAACCGAGTTTTCAAGCAGTATGTAGGTGCAAGTGCAAAATCATTTTCAAGATTGATTCGGATTAATAATACCTTTCGCTTACTTAAGAAATCTCATAACAGCTTGGCCCTTGTTTCTGATGTGGCAGGATTTCATGATTTGCCGCATTTCATCCACGACTTTAAATTGGTGTGCGGAATAACGCCGCAAGAGTACCGCAATAACATGTCCGATTTTTACAACAACCCTATGAAATTTTGAAGTATAATGTAAAAGAGGTTACTAGGGCGTGTTCCCACTACCGCTCAACGCCCATCTTTTGGCTGATTCTGCGCCATCCGTCGTTAAAAATTCTTGAAATACGCCCAGTATTCCTGCGAATTTTTGCCTAGGCTGGCACAAAGTCCGCTCAAAACCTGGGCATTTCGGATAGTGGGAACACGCCTTAAAATAAAAATCAGAAAGGTTGTTGAAAAATGAATGCAGAAATCTTTGAAAAGGCAAACAAAATTATTAAGACTAACGGAGGTATCAATTTTGGAGACGCCAGTTTTGGAATTATAGACGAAAGCGGATACCCTTCCGTTTCAACCGTATCGCTCATTAAGCCGGAAAGTATTTCTGAGCTGCATTTCTTAACAAATATTGGCGGAAATAAGGAAAAACGCATTAAACAGAACAACAAGGCAAGCATCTGCTGTCGTTTCGACTTCAACAACATAACTCTTGTAGGGGAAGCTGAAGTTCTCACCGATCAAGAAACAAAGAGTAAATTCTGGCAAGACCGATTTAGTCAAATGGGCTTTAGCGGCGAAACTGACCCCAATATATGTATTGTAAAATTTACTGCAAAACGAGTATCGTTATTTGTTGACTTTGAGAATGCAGGGTTTGCGTTAAATTAGAAATTTTTGAAACAAGTTATGGCAAGAGAAAGAGTGTTAAAGAATGAATCAAGATATTATCGCTAAGGCTGCCGAAATTGTTAAGGAAAACTCTGTCTATGGCGGGGAGGCAAGTTTCGGGATATGCACCCTCTCGCTGATAGACGCAGAGGGCTTCCCAACTGCATCAGTCATAACGCCGTTAAAGTCCGATGGCATTAACTGGATCACATTTAGTGCAATGCTCGACGGAAACAAGGCGAAGAGGATTGCAAACTGCAATCGTGCCAGTGTCTGTTTCGGCACTGCCGAACATTGTGTCAACCTTGTCGGCGAAATAGAAGTGATTATTTCGGACGATGTAAAACATGATATGTGGTTTGATGGACTCAAAATGCATTTCACAGGCCCGGATGACCCCAACTACTGCGTGCTGCGGTTCACCACAAAACGCTACAAGTTTTTTATAGGCTACGAGGATGTGGCAGGTACATTATAAGCATAACACCGGTCAGCTTTATAGTCACCGAGCTTAAAAATGGTATAGTCCTTGCAAGTTCTACGCCCATTTTCAAGTTCGGTGACTTTACCCCTGAGCGATTGAAAAACTGCGTGAAACAACAAGCGGTATCCGGGATGATTCCCCGATACCGCTTGTTTTGTTTTTCAAAAGGGTCTATCTTATATAGTCGATTAATTTAAAAACGCTTTCGCATTTTTAAGCGGCAAGCATAGCTTGTCTGCGCACCTTTGGCGTATAATCGGCTATGCAATCAAGTTAAGCCGCCTACGGCGGCTGCGCGGCGAATGCCGCGTCTTTAAAACACGAAAGTGTTTTAAAGTTAACTGATTATAATACTTTTGACAGGAAATCCTGTAAACGGGGGCTTTGCGGGTTGTTAAACAAATCATCGGGGTTGTTTTGCTCGACGATTATCCCCTCGTCCATGAACAGCACGCGGTTTGAAACCTCGCGGGCAAACCCCATTTCATGCGTGACGATAATCATCGTCATGCCTTCGTGCGCGATTTCGCCCATCAGGTCAAGCACTTCGCCGACCATCTCCGGGTCAAGCGCGCTGGTAGGCTCGTCAAACAACATGACGTCCGGCTTCATGGCAAGCGCCCTGACGATGGCGATCCGCTGCTTTTGCCCGCCGGAGAGCATGTTGGGGTATTCGTTCTCCTTATCGGAAAGCCCGATTCTCTCAAGCAGGCGCCGCGCGTTCTCGTCGGCCTCCCCGCTTGTTTGCAGCTTTAACTGTACCGGGGCGAGTGTAATGTTTTGCCGCACGGTTAAATGCGGGAACAGGTTGAAGTGCTGGAACACCATGCCCATACGCTGCCTTACGCGGTTGATGTCCGCGCCTTCGGCGTTTATCAGCTCGCCCTCGAACCAGATTTCGCCGGCAGTGGGCATTTCGAGCAGGTTCAGGCAGCGCAGGAACGTCGACTTCCCGCTGCCGGACGGCCCGATTACGGCAACCTTTTCGCCTTGCTTCACGTGCTCGTCGATGCCGAGCAGGACATCCTTTTCGCCAAAGCTTTTGCGAAGCCCCTTAACGTCTATCACTTACGGCAAGCCTCCTTTCCAAACGGGAGACCCCCGCCGTCAGCAGAAGCACAAGGCACAGGTAAACCAGCGCAACGGCCAAAAGCGGCAGGAAAGCTTCGTATGTACGGCTTCTAATAATATCGCCGCCCCTTGTCAAATCACGAATGCCTATGTACCCCGCCACCGACGTTTCCTTCAGCAGGGAGATGGATTCGTTGCCGAGCGCGGGCAATACGTTTTTAACCGCCTGCGGCATGATGATGCGCCGCATTGTCTGGCCGTAAGTTAGCCCAAGGCTGCGCCCGGCCTCCATCTGTCCGGGGTCTATGCTCATGATGCCGCTTCGGAAAATCTCGGCGACGTACGCGCCGCTGTTGATGCCGAACGCTATAATTGCGATAACGATGGAGCTGAATCGCGGCCACGGCGAAAAGATAACGTAATAAATAATCATGAGCTGGACAACCACCGGCGTGCCGCGCACAACGGTAAGATAAAGCTTTATCACGGCGTTTAAAGGCTTGAGCTTGCCGGTGGTATCGTGCGTTACCCTTACAAGCGAGGCTAAAAATCCCAGGATAATCCCTAAAACCAAAGCAAAAAGCGTGATAGTAAGGGTGTTGCGAAGTCCATAAACGATGAGCTGCCAGCGGTTATCCTCTATAAAATTTTGTATAAATTTTGCCTGAAAGTCCATAATGTTGAATCCTTTCCTGCGTCAGGCAATCTCTATTTCCTGATGATAACGACCTGTGTAGCGGTAATGTAGCTGTCGGTGAAATCAATGTTTTGAAGCCTGTCTTCGGTGATGGTCATACCGGCAGCGCCGAAATCGGCCCTGCCGCTCTGCACCGCCGTAATAATCGCATCAAAATTTATATCGTCAATGCGCAGGTCATACCCGAGCCTGTCGCAGATGGCCCTTGCGAAATCGGGGTCGATGCCGACGACCTGCCCGCCCTCAATAAATTCATACGGCGGGAATTCGGCATTCGTGGCCATAACAAGCATGCCCTTGTCGCGCGCAGCACCGGAAGGGGATTGGTAAGGCGCGGAACCCTCGACGCCGCCAATCCAGTAGTCCAAAATCGCCTGCAGCGTGCCGTCGGCCTTCAATTCCGCGATGGCTCTGTTGAATTCCGCCGTAAGCCCGGGGTTGTCTTTCGAGATGCAGATGGCGTAGCTTTCAATCTCGAACGGCTCTTCCAGAATTATGATATCGTCGTTCTGGCTTGCAAATACCCTGGCGGGCTGGTCGTCGATGATAACGGCGTCAACCTTGCCCTGCCGGAGCGCCAGCACGGCGTCCGTGCCCTTGTTGAAACGCTCAATCGTTGCGCCTTCGATATCCTCCGCGAAAATATCGCCGGTTGTGCCGAGCTGCACGCCGATGCGCTTGCCCTCAAGGTCGTCGAGGCCGTTTATCACAACGTCGGGGCTGCCTCCGCAGCCTGCAAACAGCGCGGTCATACATGCGGCGATACAAATAAAAGCTAAGATTCTCTTCATGAATAATTCCTCCAGATCTGTGTATAATAATACAATTCGCGTGTGCATATTATTATACTACACGGAAAATGAAAATGCAAGATTATTCATAAAATGTTTTATTTTATTTTTTATAAGATTAGAAAGGACGCCGCCCCCTATCATTCAATTGACATTCATTTTTATGTTTGTTAATATAGTTTAACAGGCATACATGGAGTACGTAACGAAAGGGAGATAAAGGGCCAAGTGAGAATTAAAACATTATCGCTGAAATCATATGACAAGGTCTACATAACCCTTGATTTAAAGCAATCATGGACGCTTTTGGATATCCAGGAGCAAATTAGCGCCGCCCTTGACTGCATCGCCGGTAAGAAGCTGTTTATCATCAGCGAAAAAACGGTCGGCAGCGCGGAATACATGGATTTTTACCTTGACCTTCGCGAAAAGATGTTCGCGGACAAAGGCTTGACCCCTCCACCGAATACATATGAGGAAGCCATGTCGGTAACGAAAACCTGCATGGTCTCGATTGCGTTTTACACGATTGCCATCAAAAACGACACGGTTTTGGCCGACTACCTGTGCGACGATGCGGGCAGGGCTCTTGGCACGCGCCTTACAACGCGGCTTGTGACATACCTTTACCTGCAAAACATCCGGCTGCTGCGGTTAAGGCATAAAAATGCCGAAGAGTTTAAGGTCTGGAACGCGACAAACGACCTCATCCTGAAAAACGGCTTTGATATGAAGGATATCGTCAGAAGCAGCATTTCCATATCCGAGGTGAACCGGGCGCGCATTGCGGAGGAAGCCGGCGATTTTCGCGATTACAAGATTTGCAGCGACGTTGTGTGCATGAAATCGAACGCCGGCAAGCCGGACTTAAACCATTTGCAGATTCATTACAGGCGCACGTCTTCATACGGGCAGCTTTTCGAGGATGAGGACTGCTGCGAGCTCTTAATCGACGGCAAATCGAAAATCAAGAAAACCGATTCGGAGGAGGATACCGAACGGCAAATCCGCCGCACGCTTGAAAACGTAAGCCTGCTTTTGGAGCAGGCCGGGATGACATACGGCGATATCCTTGAGGCGACTTGCTTCTTTAAGCAAAAAAAAGACTACCTGCTGTACACAAAAATCGTCGAGAAAATGGGGATAGGGGATTTTTGCTCCTCCTACGCCATCCACGACAACACCCGCGAGGAATTTTTGTTTGAGCTGCACGCCACGGCATATTCCGCGAAGAAAATAGATTAGTAAAGGATGGCAGAAGATTTGAGCATCGATTTAACCGTAAAACGCGAAACCCTTCAAAAAAATATGAAGCTGGCGAGGGAGCGCGGCGTCGTCATCCCCACGATAAAGCAGCTTAAAAATCCGGAGACGATACCGGGAACGATAAAGGAGCGGCTTTTAAACACCGGCCTTTGGGATGTTGACCCCATAAACCTTTTCAGAATCACATGGAAAAACGAGCAGAAGGAGCAGGGCGGGCTTTTCGGCGAACCGAATTTCATCGAGCTGCCGAAGGAGCTTACCGGCGTTGACGCCAGAATCATCTGCATGATTGGCAAATGGTTCCCCACGGGCTGCCACAAGGTCGGCGCGTCTTACGGATGCCTGATACCGAAGCTGGTCACAGGCCAGTTCGACGCGACTTACCACAAGGCCGTGTGGCCCTCCACGGGCAACTATTGCAGGGGCGGCGCGTTTAACTCGAAGCTTTTGTCGGTCGGCTCCATCGCGATTCTGCCGGAGGGCATGAGCCGCGAGCGCTTTGAATGGCTTGAAAAGATAGCGGGCGAAATCATCGCGACGCCGGGCAGCGAAAGTAACGTCAAGGAAATTTTCGATAAAACATGGGAGCTTAAAAATACCCGCGACGACGTCATGATTTTCAACCAGTTCGAGGAAATGGGCAACCACCTGTGGCATTACGAGGTCACGGGCAGCGCGATAGCTGAAGCCTTCGAGAGCATAAAGGGTAAAAACTCAAGGCTCGCCGCCGTATGCACGCTTTCCGGCTCGGGCGGCTCGACAGGCTGCGGCGACTCCTTAAAGGAGCGGTACCCCGCCATGAAGCTGGTTGTGGGCGAGGCGCTGCAATGCCCCACGCTTTTAAACAACGGCTTCGGCGACCATAGGATAGAGGGCATCGGCGACAAGCATGTGCCGTGGGTTCACAACGTGAAAAATACCGATATGGTTGCCGCGATAAACGACGACGACAGCCAGCATATGATACGCCTGTTTGGTGAGCCGGAGGGGCACGATTACCTTCTTAATGAGTTGAAGGTCGCTCCCGAAATCGTGAACCGCCTTGATTTGTTCGGTATATCCGGCATCGCGAACGTCATTTGCGCCATCAAGACGGCAAAGTATTACGAGATGACAAGCGACGACGTGGTTGCCACAATCCTGACGGATTCCGGCGCCATGTACGGCTCGCGCATCGCCGAGCTTGCGGAAAAAGAAGGCGGCTACACCGCGATGAAGGCGGCCCATGATTACGCGCTTCATATGCTGGGCGTCGGAACCGACAACATGGAGGAGCTTACCTACTACGGCAAAAAGCGCGTGCATAACCTCAAATACTACACATGGGTGGAGCAGCAGGGCAGAACCGCGGAAGAGCTCAACGCCCTGTGGTACGATTACGACGGGACATGGGGAGCCGTACACCGTCAAGCCGATGCGGTTGATAGGCTAATCGAGGAGTTTAACGACGGCGCGGGGGTTTCATTTTAACTTTACAGGGCGCACGGTGTGCGCCCATCCATTTTTGCGCAACGCGGCAGAATGGCGCGGTTTAGCGGGATAGAGTAAACGCAGAGAATTATTTTGGGGACAGGAGGTTATTCATATGAAACACTTTATTTCCTCACAAGTAGGCAGGACGTTTATTTTAAGAATGGAATGAGGCGATTATCTAAGGGAAACGCTTGCGGAGCTTGTTAAAAAAGAAAAAATTGAAAATGCAGTTGTAGTATCCGGCATTGCAGCTTTTGACGAGGCAAAATTTCAAATGTCTACTACTTATGGTTTCCCTATGGAATATCATGTCGAACATTTAAAAGAGCCTTTGGAACTCGCAAGCTTAGACGGAACGATTATTTGCTCCGAACCGCACATTCACGGAGTTATCAGCAATGCGACAACAACATGGTCGGGACATATATTAGACGGTTGCAGGATTCTCTATCTTGGTGAAATCGTTGTGCAGGAATTGCTCGGCAATAAATTAAAACGAAAACCAGATAAAGACGGTGTGATGTTGATTTCTGAAATCAATTGAATATAGTAAATAATACAATCGTACATTGTAAGCATTATCTGCATCCACGCTTGCCCCTAACGCTCAGAACGAAAGGAATTTAATTATGATTATGCCTTATTTGCGATTCAACGGCAACTGCGAGGAAGCCTTTAACTTCTACGCAGAATGTTTTGGAGGGAAAATATCCCATCTGTCGCGTCTTAACAACGACCCGAACAACAAAGTAATGCACGCCACAGTCAGCCTCACTGAAACAGGTAGTGTGAGCGGCGCAGATACCGAAGGACCTTTGCCCGAAAGTTATGAAATTCTTGTCCTGTTTAAATCGAGAGAAGAAGTCGAGCGTGTGTTTGCAAAGCTTTCCGTAGGCGGGGCAAACATTACCGCTTTTATGCCGCATCCTCCTCCCGATGACATGGGCGGAGGCGCATATCTTACCGATAAATACGGTTATACATGGTTTTTATGCGTTTAGCTAATAAGCATTATCTGCGTCCACCTTAATCCCCTAGCACTCAAAACGAAAGGGAATCATCGCCATGCAAAAATACTACGCCGAATGCACAAGCTGCAAAAAACAGGCCGAAGCCCCGCCGGATATCACGACGTGTATTTCCTGCGGCAGCATACTTGATATCAAATATGATTACGAAGCGATAAAGAAAAGCATCAGCAAAGAAATCCTGTCGACCCGGGCCGACAGGACGATGTGGCGTTACCGCGAGTTTCTGCCGATAATGGATACAACCGACGTGACCGGTGGATTGCGCGTCGGGGATTCCCCGCTTTATAAGGCGGAAAGGCTTGGCGAAGCGGCCGGGCTTTCGAACCTTTACATCAAGGACGACGGGCTGAACCCCACGTCAAGCTTAAAGGACAGGGCGTCGGCGATGGCGGTTGTAAAGGCGAGAGAAGCGGGCGCTTCCGTAATCGCGTGCGCCTCCACGGGCAACGCGGCGTCCTCCCTGGCAGGCAGCGCCGCCAAGGCCGGGTTTAAAACCTATATCTTCGTGCCGGGCCGCGCGCCACGCGGAAAGGTGACGCAGCTTCTCATATTCGGCGCGAACGTCATCAGCGTTGACGGCAGCTACGAGGAGACGTTCAAGCTTTCTGCCAAGGCGATAGAGCGCTGGGGCTGGTATACCCGAAACGCCGCCATAAACCCGTTTCTGGCAGAGGGCAAAAAAACCGTTTCGTTTGAAATCGCGGAACAGCTTAACTGGGAAATTCCCGATTATGTAGCGGTTTCGGTAGGCGACGGCTGTACCGTCGCGGGAGTCTGGAAGGGATTTCAAGATTTATACGCGGCGGGGCTTACGGCTAAGCTGCCGCGTCTTATCAGCGTGCAGGCCGAGGGCTGCTGCCCAATCAACAGCGCAGTCCGGGCGAACAGCGACAAGCTTGTCCCGATGGCGGAGAACACACTTGCCGACAGCATTGCAGTTGGCGTTCCGCGCAACTTTTCAAAGGCGGTCAGGGCAATACGGGAATCCAATGGCGTTACCGTTAACGTAAGCGATAAGGAAATACTGGACGCGATGGTGCTTTTGGGTAAAACCGCCGGCGTTTTCGCGGAGCCTGCGGGCGCCGCCGGTACCGCCGGGATTATCAAAGCGCGCGGTCAGGGGCTTATCCCGCGTGACGCTTCCGTGGTTTCAATTGTGACGGGCAACGGCCTCAAGGACGTCGCAAGCGGCGAAAAAGCGGCAGGTGCACCGATTTCCACCCCGCCCGACATGGACGCGCTCATCGCTGAATTTGAAAAAGCAGGCGTAGCACCTCAATGACGGGTCTCCAATAATCCTACAAATTGCAACATAAATTTTGGGGATGTTTAACGAAAAACCGTTGACAAATCCATAAAAAAGCAATATAATGATAATGCAGGAATATGGGGCAGTAGATAGTTTTCTATACAAGGAGGTAGGAATCCCATGAATGTCAACAACAATCTGGCGGCTTTAAACTCGTACCGCAGCCTTTCGACAAACCAGACGAGCGTGGCAAACGGGCTGGAACGGCTTTCCTCGGGGTACAGGATTAATTCCGCGGCGGATGACGCGGCGGGCCTTGCGATATCCGAGGGGATGCGCAGCCTCACGGACGGGCTTGCAAGAGCCTCGCAAAACGCGCAGAACGGCGTTTCGCTGATTCAAACCGCGGAAGGTGGCCTTAGTGGCACAGCCGACGCCTTAACGCGCATGAGGGAGCTTGCTGTGCAGGCTTCTAACGGCACGATGAACGATTCGGACAGGGCAGTGCTGAACAGGGAATTTAACGAACTGAGGGAATCCATCAGCGGTGTCGCGGCGTCAACGAATTACAACGGAATCAATCTTCTCGACGGCTCGCAAGGCGACGGCCTGACGCTCCAGATAGGCGCGCAGGGCAGTGCGGACCAGCGCATGGGAATCACCATCGGCGACATGTCGTCCGACGCGCTGGGGCTCCGGGATCTCGACATCAGCACCCTTGCTGGCGCGAATGGTGCGATTGACGCGATTGACGAGGCAAGCGCCCTGGTTTCTTCCACGCGCGGCGATTTGGGCGCGGCACAAAACCGCCTTGAATCCACAATCAGTAACATCGAGGCCGCAAGATACAACACAACCGCCTCGGAAAGCACAATCCGCGATTTGGACATGGCACGGGAAGCGATGAGCCAAAGCACCGGAAATATTCTAAACGAAGCTTCAAACGCAATGCAGGCGCAAAGCATGAATCTGATGCGCCAAAACGCGATGGCACTTTTAGTGCGGTAAATTCAGCTTGAACGGAAGTGTGCCTTTTTGAAAAGGCACACTTCTTATCCTGCTAAAAAGGAGGTGCGGTTGTTATGGTTCACGGGCCGTCAGGGTCAAATTATTTAAATAGAGTCAATACCTTTTACAGATATCAATATTCGGCGCTGAACAACAGCCGCCCCCGGCCCGAAACGTCCCCGGCGCCATTTCAGGGTGGGGCAGGAAGCGGCTATGTCAACAGGGGGGCCGCAGAGTACGTGGCAGGTATCCGCGAAAACGCGAGAACCATGCTCGATTCGCTCGGCAGCCTTTTAAATCTTTCCACCTTCAACAGAATGCGAGCGGTTTCTTCAAATGAGGAAGCCATAACGGTTGAGGACGGCGGCAGAAATCGCATGCCGCGGGATATGTCGGTTTCCGTCACGCAGGTTGCGGCCGCGCAGGAAAACGAAGGGACCGCCATGCGCTCCGACGATGCGTATGTTTCGTCGGGCACGCGGCAGTTTGAGATTGAAACCGGCGGAAGAAGATACCGGTTTTCCGTCAGCGTAAACCCGGGCGACACCAATCTTGACGTGCAGCAAAGAATGGCGGACGCCATCAACAGCCGGAATATCGGCGTGACCGCGTCTGTCGGGCGGGATTCCGCGAACAATACAAGCGTGCTGTCGGTTCAGTCCAATGACACCGGCAGCGGCAGTGCGTTTACAATACGCGACGTGGAAGGCTCGCTTGCGTCCGCCACGGGAATCAACACGACGACAAGGGAAGCGCAGGACGCGATTTACAGGGTTAACGGCGGAGAGGCGCAGTCCTCGGCGTCAAACCGCATAGAACTCGGAAACGGCGTGGAGGTCATGTTCAGACAGGCGACGACGGGCGACGTCCGGATTTCCGCGGAGCGGGATACCGGCTACGCGCAGGACGCCGTCAGGAATATGGTAAATGTCTATAACGACCTGATGGCTTCAGCGGGCGGGTCAAACCGGCTTACAAACGATTTGACAAGCGCGTTCCGGACATACGCGCCGTCGCTTGAGCGGCTTGGGATCAGCGCGAACGCGGACGGCACGCTGGAGATTGACGAAGCAAGATTTAGCGCCGCCGTCGAAAACGGGAATATGGAGCGGTTCTTTACAGGCTCCATAAACGGTGGCAGCTACGGGTTTACCGGCAGGCTTTCACAAATCGCGAGAAACGCCGAATGGAACACGCCGATGTACCTCAACAACAGCAATTTCATGGAGGCCGCGCAACTGCCGCGAAGCACGCCTTTCGGCTTCGGACAGAACGCAAACAGCTTCGGGTACTACATGAACGGGACTTACAACAATATCTCAGGCTATCTGTTCGATTTATACGCATAACAAATAAAGCCCTCCAAACGGAGGGCTTTATTTGTTCTAAAGTTTTCCATAAGCAGGCCGATAATCATAGTGAGAGTTATCCGACAGAGAAAGGAGTGTTTGCTGTGAAAGTAGGCCCTTATGCCGCGCCGGATATGGTTTCATATCCCGATATGGTTGACGATGGCGAAAAACAGGACGAAGTCCTGAAACAGTGGGATGAAAAAGACGCTTTGGCCGGGCATCCCAAGTCATTGAAAGACAACTTCGACTGGAGCAAAAACGCCGTTTCATCCGCAAAAAACAACTTTAATTATGAGCCGAAAAAGCCGTCCGACAACTCATCGGCTTTGTTGGTACGCCTCGTGGCGGCCACGGGCCAGTTCGAGGTGCGCCAAGTGATTGCCGATGCAAGTAAAGACCTTGTAGAACTGCGGATTACGGCTGCCATGAGCAAGGGCAAGGACGCCGAGCTTGCGAACGCCGCCGTCGCCAAGCTGGAAAAGCTGATAAGCCGCGCCCAGACAAAGATAAAAGACCTCAACAAGGAAGACGATATGAAATTGCAGCATACAAAAGCAAAACGCCAGAAGCTGGAAAAACGCGCAGAGGAAATCAAGGAAGAGCTGCGGAAACATATACAAAAAAGGAAAGAGAAGGAGAACAAGTGGCTGCTCGAGGATATGCGCGAACAAGGAATCGGTAACGTGCAAAGCGGCTCCGTTACGGAAGCCGAGATTGCCGCGTTAGCCGAGGCGATGGCCGCGGCGGAGATGACCGCAGCAGGCTACAGCTCGGTTGAAGCAGGCTTCGGGGATATGGGCGGCGCGGGAACGGAAGGCCCTGCCGGGGTTTCCGCCGAGGTCGGCGGCGGCGCGGAGGCTTCCGTTTCCCCAGAGTAAATATATGAACCAATGTGAACGATAGCCTGTCAGACTGGGTGAACTGTATGTAAGCTTACGTCCACATCCGTTCACATCACATGCAGTTCACTGCTTTATCGAGGCGGGCGTTATGCTCACCGTTTGTTTGATAGAGCAAGACAGGCAACCCGCCGCTTAAAGAAGCGGCGGTCTTAGAATTTCGATAAGAAGGAGATTGAATTGTGCGGCCTTTTCTTTTAAAACCCGCGTTTAAAGACTATTTGTGGGGCGGCGACAAGCTGAAACGGTTTTACAATAAGCGGGCGGATTTGGATCTTATCGCCGAAAGCTGGGAGCTTTCGGTATGCAAAGACGGCGAAAGCGTCATTGCAAGCGGAAAATTGTCAGGCATGACGCTGCGTGAATTCGCGCAAAAATATCCCGCGCTTTTGGGGGCAAAAGGCGGGATAAAGCTGCTTATCAAGCTGATTGACGCAAAGCAGGACTTGTCCGTCCAAGTTCACCCGGACGACGCTTATGCCGCGCGTGTGGAAAACGATACCGGCAAAACAGAGGTATGGCATGTGCTCGAATGCGAGCCGGGCGCGTTTTTATACTATGGCTTTGCAAAAAAAACGGCGGTGGAAGAGATATGCGGCAGAATACACGACAACACGATTACGGAAATCTTGAGAAAGGTTTATGTAAAGCCCGGCGACACGATTTTTATACCGGCGGGCACAATTCACGCCGTCGGCGCAGGGATTGTCATCGCTGAAATCCAGCAAAACTCCAACTTGACGTACCGTGTCTACGATTTTGACAGGCGCGGTGCGGACGGCAAACCGCGCGAGCTGCATGTGCAAAAGGCGCTCGACGTGATGAAGCTTGAACCAAGCGCACCAAATATAGGCAATCCTCCGGTGGATGAGGCGTCCGGTTATACGGTAAGCCGCCTTGCGTCGTGCGAATATTTCACGGTCGATAAGCTTATGCTGAACGGCGCGTGGACGCGTGAAACGGACGGCGATTATCTGTCGGTGCTTTGCACTGACGGCGAAGGGGTGCTTGACTGCGGCGGAAGCCTTGCCGTAAAGAAAGGCGACAGTATTTTTATCCCCGCCGACAATCCGCATTTTTCGATTTCAGGAACCGGAAGCTTCCTTATTTCTTCGCAGAATTAGTATGATTCGCTATGTAAATCTTGATTCAAATTATGTAAATCAAAAGTAAATTGCTTTGTAATTCGAAAGTATACCTATCTTTTGTGTTATGCTATAACTCCACCGCCGGCAAGATAGCTGCCGTCATAAAAAACGGCGAACTGCCCTTTTGTTATAGCGCGCTGCGGTTCATCGAACACAACGCGTATGGCGCCGCCCCTGCACGGCGTTACAATCGCCGGCGCGGGGTCGGCGCCATAGCGGATTTTGACGTCCAGCCGCATTGGTTTTGCCGGTGCGTCAAAATCAATCCAGTTCACGTTTTCGACCGCCAGACTGTTTTTCATCAGCTCGTGATTTTCTGCAAGGGTTATGTCGCCGCCGTTTATCGCGGCAACAAACATCGGGCGGTCAAAGCTTATGCCAATGCCCTTGCGCTGTCCAACCGTATAATGCCAAATTCCCTTGTGCCTGCCCAGGATTTTGCCGTTCGTTGCCACAAAATCCCCGGGAGGGCATTCCTTTTTCAGATAACCCTTTAAAAATGCCGCGTAGTCGCCGTCCGGGATAAAGCAAATATCTTGACTATCAGTTTTTTTGCTTAGGGCAAGCCCGTTTTTTTCGGCAATCTCTCGTACCTGCGGCTTCTCAAAGCTGCCCAGCGGCAGCAAAATATGCCGAAGCTGCTCCTGCAAAAGCGAAAAAAGCACGTAGCTCTGGTCCTTTTTTAAACAATCCGCGCGTTTTATGCGGTACCGGTTCAGCGCGCCGTCAAAGCCGATACGCGCGTAATGCCCGGTGGCGACAAAGTCAAAACCGAGCGATTTTGCCTTATTTAAAAATGCGCCGAATTTTATCTCGCGATTGCACACGACGCACGGGTTCGGAGTTGCTCCACGCTCGTATTCATGCGCGAAATAATCCAAAACCCCACGGGCGAAGTCTTGTTTCAAATCAAAGAGATAATGCGGTATTTTGAGCGCATCGCAAACGGCTTTTGCGTCATTCAGGCCGCCACTGCAGGACTCGAAAAGCTCGAACGTACCGCCTGCAACCTCATATCCCTGATTTTTCAGCAGCAAGGCGGCTACGGCGCTGTCTACGCCGCCGCTCATGCCGACCAGAACTTTTTTATGGTCGTTCATGGGACAATCCCCTTTTTCTTTCTGTTTTTATATGATATACTAGAATATGCTTGAAAACAGACACATATATAATTATCGAACGTGGATTTATATAAAACGGTATCTGATTAAATAAAAACAAATACAATTTTGACGAAAAACCTCGCATAAAGGGGAATTGAATGCAGATTGAAATCATACGTATGGTGCAGCAATTTTCAAATCCCGCGCTCGACGCCGCAATGGAATGCTTTACCGTTTTCGCGGAACCCATGGTACTTGCCGCGGTTTTTTGCGCCGTTTACTGGTGCCTGAACAAACGGTTCGGGCGGTATCTCGCGCTCGCGCTCGGCGTTACATTATGCGTAAACGGCATACTGAAAGACATTTTCAGGGTTGAACGAATGTTTAACCGGCCGGGATTTGACAAAGCGGGAATCGTCAGCCACCGCGTGGAAACAGCGACAGGCTACTCGTTCCCGAGCGGGCACACGCAAACGGCGGCAACCTTTATCGGCGGGTTTTTCATACTTGAGAAAAAAACGGCTGTTCGGGTACTGCTGGCTGCTTTGGTTTTCACAATCGGGTTTTCGCGTATATATCTCGGCGTCCATTACCCGCTGGACGTGCTTGGCGGCCTGATATTCGGCGCGGCGGTCGCCGCCCTCATACACCACATCACCATTGTCCGCGAAAACCGCGCGCTGACGGTTCTCGTCTGCCTTGCAGCCGCCGTCCTGGCGTTTCTGACAGGCGTATCCGACAATACGTTTACAGGCGGGGGGCTTTTGTTGGGCGTGCTGTTTGGAACTTTGTTCGAAGAAAAATTCGTCCGGTTTGAAATCGATGAAAAACCGCTTCTCCGCATGGCGCTGCGGTATGCTTTGGGCATGGCGTTTGTCGCGGCGGCCTATCTTTTGCCAAAGGCCCTGCTGCCGGATACGCTGCCTGTGAATGCCGCAAGGTACGCATTTATCGCGTTTTCGATTACGGGGCTGTATCCGTACATTTTTACGAAATTGCGGTTTTAGTTTATTTTATCACCATTTGGACAAGCTTGCAAGGCGGGACGGTTCGTTTATTTCTGCCTGTGAAAAAGCGATTTGCATTTGGGCGATAAATTGAATGTAGAGAATTTACAGAATGTGCAGGTGAAAGAGAAAATGACGACAAATCAAGAGTGGGCATTTATTTGTATGATTTTGTGTATTGGTTTTTTTGCATTTGCAATTTTGTTTTCCGCTTTAAAAGAAAAGGCTGCAATATTGATTAGTGGATTTAACACATTCAGTAAAGAGGAAAGAATAAAGTATGACAGAAAAAGAATTGCTAATGATTCACGAAATATGTTGTTAATATGGAGTGCAATATTTTTCATTGGGGGTATATTGTCATATATTATTAGTTTCTACTTCGGTATTATCGCTATTGCTGTTTGGTTAATTCTCATTATTAGGAATATAAAATTCAACAAATATAAAGCGTATGAAAAATACAAATTATAGGCATTACTTATCTTCGCCTTTGTCCCCAAGGATAAAACAAAAAGCGGGGGCACCATACCGGCGCCCCCGCTTTTGATACCATCTTTCGCCTAACTTGCATCTACCCGCAGCTCGCCGCCCTTATAATCGACAACAAGCGCGGAGCCCGGGCTCACGACCTCTGAAATCAGCTTTTTCGCAATCAGCGTCTCAACCTTGCGCTGTAAGAAGCGCTTCAGCGGCCTCGCGCCGTAAACCGGGTCGTACCCGCTATCCGCGACATGTTGCTTTGCCGCATCCGTCAGGGTGATGGAGATTTGCCTGTCCAGAAGCCGTTTTTGCAAATCCAGCAGCAATAAATCTACTATCTGTACAATATTATCCCTTGTCAACGGTTTGTAGAATACGATTTCATCGAGCCTGTTTAAAAATTCCGGGCGGAAGCTCTGCCGCAGCGTAGCTTCCACGGCCTCGCGCGCGTCAGCGCTTATCTCACCGTTTTCGTCAATTCCCTCGAGCAAAAATGCTGAACCGAGGTTTGACGTTAAAATAATGATGGTATTTTTGAAATCCACGGTGCGCCCCTGCGAGTCGGTGACGCGGCCGTCGTCCAGCACCTGCAACAGCGTGTTGAAGATATCAGGGTGGGCCTTCTCGACCTCGTCGAACAGGATGACGCTGTACGGCTTGCGCCTTACGGCCTCGGTAAGCTGGCCGCCCTCCTCGTAGCCGATGTAGCCGGGAGGCGCCCCAATCAGCCGCGAAACGGAATGCTTTTCCATATACTCGCTCATATCGATGCGAATTATGTTGTTTTCATCATCAAAAAGGCACTCGGCAAGCGATTTCGCAAGCTCCGTCTTGCCGACGCCGGTCGGTCCCATAAACAAAAACGAGCCGATGGGACGCCCCGGGTCGGAGATTCCCGCTCGTGAGCGCAAAATGGCTTCGCAAACCTCGCGGACGGCCTCGTCCTGCCCTATTACCCGTTTATGCAGGATGTCCTCAAGGCTTAACAGCCGTTCGCGGTCGCTTTCCATCAGCTTTGTCACGGGGATGCCCGTCCAGCGGGAGACGATTCTTGAGATTTCCTCCTCGGTGACCTTGTCGCGCAAAAGCGAGCCTTCACCGCCTGCTTTTTCGACAAGCTGCTCCTCCTGCTCCAGTTCCCTCTGCAAGTCGGGCAAAGTGCCGTATTTCAGCTCCGCGGCGCGGTTTAAATCGTAGTCGCGCTCCGCTTTTTCGATATCCGCCGCGCACTGCTCAAGCTGCTCGCGAAGCCGCCGCACCTTTGAAATCGCATCCTTTTCGTTTTCCCATTGGGTTTTCATTGCGGCAAACTGCTCCCGCGTATCGGCGAGCTCCTTTTGTATCCGCGAGAGGCTGCTCTGCACCATGGGGCTGTCGTCCCTTTTCAGCGCGGCCTCCTCTATCTCAAGCTGCATGATTGCCCGCGAGATTTCGTCAAGCTCAAGCGGCATGGACTCAATCTCTGTACGAATCATGGCGCACGCTTCGTCCACAAGATCGATGGCCTTGTCGGGCAGAAAGCGGTCGGAGATGTACCGGTGCGACAGCGTCGCCGCGGCAATCAGGGCCTGGTCCTGTATTTTTACGCCGTGGAAAACCTCGTAGCGCTCCTTTAACCCGCGCAGGATGGAAATGGTGTCCTCGACCGTCGGCTCGTCCACTAAAACGGGCTGGAAGCGGCGTTCGAGCGCCGGGTCTTTTTCGATGTATTTGCGGTATTCGTCGAGCGTCGTCGCGCCGATACAGTGAAGCTCGCCGCGCGCCAGAAGCGGCTTCAGCAGGTTACCGGCATCCATCGCACCCTCGGTTTTTCCGGCGCCCACGATGTTGTGAAGCTCATCGATGAACATGAGTATTTGCCCGCCGCTCTTCTTCACCTCGGAAAGCACGACCTTCAGCCGCTCCTCAAATTCGCCGCGGTATTTCGCCCCGGCGACAAGCGCGCCCATATCCAGCGAAAAAACAGTTTTGTCCTTCAGGCTTTCGGGCACGTCGCCGCGCACAATGCGTTGCGCAAGCCCCTCGGCGATGGCGGTCTTTCCGACGCCCGGCTCCCCTATCAGCACGGGATTGTTCTTTGTTTTGCGCGAAAGAATGCGGATTGCGTTCCTGATTTCGTTATCGCGCCCGATTACAGGGTCAAGCTTCCCCTGACGGGCAAGCTCGACTAAATCCGCGCCGTATTTTTTAAGCGCATCGTATGTTCCCTCCGGCGTGTCGCTTGTAACGCGGGTGTTCCCGCGCACGGACTGGAGCGCCGTGAGGAAGCTGTCCCTGTTGATTGCGTAACGGCCGAAGAAGCCTTTCAATGCCGAATTTGGCGAATCGAAAAGCGTAAGCATGATGTGCTCGACCGAAACATATTCGTCCTTCATTTTACCGGCGAGCTTTTCGGCTTTTACAAGGACGCGGTCAACGTCCTGCGACACATAGATTTTATCCGGCTCGCGCCCCGGGCCGCCGACCCCCGGCAACCTGCCGACAAGCTCCCGTGCGTCTCTGGCAAGCGCTTCGGGTTCGTAACCCATCTTTGAAAAAAGCTGGATTATCAGGCCGTCCTCCTGCTCCAACAGCGCGCACAGCAGATGCTCCTGCTCCACCTGATTGTTGCCGTTTTCAATCGCGAGGCTTTGCGCGGCCTTGATTGCTTCATAGGATTTTTGCGTAAGCTTTTGCATATCCATAATCATTCACCCCTGATTCACGTCATACTCAAATTATATCATGCGGGAAATAAATTGTCAATAAATTTATATAAATTATAAAACGACTTAATTGCATATTGTTGAGATAATCTGGAAAACTAGATGAATAATGGAAAAGGATATGGTAGACTTATCTATGTTCGATTTGCTTTTTACGACAAGAATACCGGATACGCTGCGGTTCATAGGTTTCGGCCCGTACCATTGGGGAGCCGTTTTGATTACGGCGGCGGTCATTTTTTTTGTTTGCGCCGCGGTAAAAAAACGGGACGAGGCAAAACGGCGTAAAATCCTGAGAACCCTCGCGGTCCTTGTGCCGTGTGTTTATATATCCCGGTTTATCGTGTTTTTGCTGCTTGATATTTTTGTCGAGCCGCAGATGCCGTTCGCCGACAGGCTGCCGTTTCATTTGTGCACATTAAGCGCGGTTATCATCATACCGCTGGCGGTGTTATCGAAAAACAAGCTGCTGTTAAATTTTGTTTACGCCGTGTCGCTGCCGGGAACCGCGGGCGCAATGCTCACGCCCGCGATGTCATATTATGGCCGGTACGCGTTTTTTAGCTGGCAGGTTGTGTTTTTTTATGTTGATCACGGCTTGATGGCCCTTGTCGCGATTCTTTGCGTGGTAAGCGGGTACTTTCGGCCTGAGCCGAAGCAAATCCCGCGGGTGATTGTGTTTTTCAGTTTATACGCAGCCGTAATATTTGTAGTAAACAAAATTGTCCACCAAAACTACCTCTTCCTAAACTACCCGGATGAAGGCACGGTCATGGCGATGCTTGCGGTATATTTCGGAAATCCCGGATATATAGTTCCGCTTGCGGCGATTGCCGTTCTGGTTATCATTTTGATGTATATACCCGTGTTGTTGCGCATTAAGGGCAAAGATCACAATATGAACGAGGGGGACGTATCGTGAAGCTGTTTGACATCGAAAATAAGCGCTCGATTGAAAGTGAATATATTCCTGAGGAATACCGCGGTTCGGAAAAGCTTTTTATCATTTGCAATAGTGATGAGGCGGGGGCTTTAAGCGAGTATTACAGGTTTGACGAAAGTACGGTTTCAGATTGCTCAGATTCGGGCGAAAACGCGCATTTCATAAGCTTTGACGGGTATGACTTCCTAAGCGTTATGCATATGGGGCTGACAAAAGAGCATTATGTGTTAAAAGAGCTGAACCTTTATGTTTCGGAGCGGTACCTTGTGCTTGTCATACCCGCAACTGCAGGCGATAAGCTGGATGAATTTGAAGCAAGAGCCGTAAAGCTTGCGAGGACGGTGATGGACAAGCAGTACGGCTTAGACCATATTTATTTTTTAATCATCAATCTTCTGCTGGCGGATTACTCGGAGGTGTTAAACGAAATCGAAGACCGCATGGAGGCGCTTTCCGAAAAAATCATCCATCATGCGGAAAAGAGCCAGTTTGTGCGGATATATATCCTTCGCAGGGCGGCGTATACCGCAAAAAAGCATCTGCGGGCGCTTTCTTATGTGGGAGAGCAAATGCTTGTGAATGAGAATATGCTGATTCAAAAGAAAAATTTATTTTATTTCAGAAGCTTGGATACGCAGGTGAAAAAAATGTATGATTTTGCCGAAACCCTTTATCACCTCGGCACCGGGCTTACCGATACATACGACAGCAAGATGTCTACAAAAACAAACGAAATGATAAACAAGCTGACCGTCATCACGGTGATATTTGCGCCATTGACACTGATTGCGGGTATTTACGGCATGAACTTTGCTTTTATGCCGGAGCTTGAGTTCCGCTACGCTTATTTTGTTGTCCTTGCGGCAATGGTTTTCATTGCCGTAGCGTTATATTGGGTATTAAAAAATAAAAAATGGCTATGAAGTACAATGTAAGCTGATTTTTTTGTTGTGGATTTTTATTTTATATGTTATCCTTGTTATAGCAAAAATGCGAAACCAATTCGGCGCAGCCGAATTGCCGCCCGCGAAGCGGGCGGCAGCGCTCCGCGCTGTTCGTTTCGCATTCCAATCATTAACAGAAAAGGCAGGTGGCAAATTTGCCGGACGCAAATTTTATGGCCTCGAATATTGCGAGATACCCGAAGGGCGGTGTGATCGCGGCCGCACACGACGCAGGCGCAAAGAACCTGTTTTTTATCCTGCATGGAAGCGCGGGCGTCTATAAAAACTTCAAGCTGGGTGACGAAGTGCAGTTGCGGGTGCTGAATAAAGGCGACTTCTGGGGTGAATTTCCGCTGTTTTTAAATACGGAATACCGCGAATCGCTCGTCTCGCTTGCCGATACCGTTGCGCTTATCATAAACCGCCGAAACATAAACGATTTTTTTATCAGCCAGCCCGACATCGCGGTGAATATTATGGAGAATATGTGCAGACGGCTTAACTTTGCCGAGACGGAGCTTGCAAAGCTGACCGGAACTGCGGACAAACCCGCCGCTTCAAGGAGGAGCACACTTTTCCCGGAAGGGCACGGGAGCTACAAGCTGCCGCTTACAAACGAAAACGAAGCACTGCTCGAGCAAAATAATACCTGCCCGCTTTGCGGACATATCTTCAGTATTCTCTTTTTAATCACCTCGCGTCTGAGGCTTGACCGCATAGACCCCGACATGCGCACCCGTTATAAAGACATTGAGCCTCTTTATTACGAAATTACATCATGCCCGAGCTGTTTTTACAGCGCGCAGGGCGACAGGTTCTCTACGGTTTCCAAAAAATTTGCCGACGGCGTCAACAGGAAAATTGGGCCTTACAAGCTCGACATGTATGTTAAAACAGGCTTGGAACGCGATACCTTCACGGTGTTCGCGGGATATTACCTTGCCATTTTATGCGCTGAGGTATGCTTCGACCAGTACCAGATGATTGTCGCGAACCTGTGGCAAAAAATCAGCCGCCTTTATCAGGATGTGGGTGATAAAGACCTGTTCCTTTACGCAAGCAAGAAATCGCTTGAATATTACCTTTATTCCTATGAACATTTCGATATTCCGCCGCAGCAGCTGCCGCAATATTGCTTTGTAATCGGCGATTTGTGTGCGCGCCAGGACGATATTGACAACGCGAGAAAATATTACTATATGGCAAAGACGAACCCCGCCGTTTCGCAGCAGCTAAAACGGCAGGCGGATATCAAGCTTGACGAGATGAAAGCGCTTAAAAAAGCGCAAGGGCAGGAATAAGGATATATGAGCAAATGTGAACGGTAGCCTGTCAGGCTGTGTGAGCTGTATGTAAACTTACGTCCACATTCGTTCATATCGCATGCAGTTCACTGCTTTATCGAAGCGGGAGTTATATTCGCCGCTTGATAGAGCAAGACAGGCAACCCGCCATTTAAGTCTTGGAAATTCGATAAGCAACGGAACACGCGCCGTACGGCGCGTGTTCTTTTCACCGGCAGGTAAATTGTTTCTGTATGAAACCGGAAACGCAGGTTGCGGCGCAGCGAGGTAGAAGCCTTGCCGCACATATCGATATGCGGCTCAAGCATCCCGGAACAATCAGCTTTTCACCGTGCATCATGCCGATGTATGCCGCTCTTGCCACTTGCTTCGGGGACAGTGTGCCGTAATTAAAAAGGCGTGTTGTCTCCATGTTCGCGCGGTGTGCGAATCCTGTGCGTGCGGCGCCCGGGCAAAGCGCGCTGACGGTGATGCCGCTGCCTCGAAGCTCATGGCCTATGGCTTCGCTAAGCGACAGGATATAAGCCTTTGCCGCGCAGTAAACCGAATTGTAAGGCCCCGGGACAAACGCGCCGGTAGACGCGACATTCAAAATTTTACCGTAGCCGCGGCTTAGCATATCGGGCAAAAACATTCTGCAAAGCTTGGTCGGTGTGCTCACGTTTACCCGTATCATCGCGTCTTGAATCTTAAGCCCGTTATGGATAAAGTATCCGCCCAACCCGAAGCCCGCGTTGTTGACAAGAAAATCCACCGCAATGCCGCTGTCCCTGACCTCCGTGAACAATTTTTTTGCTTCACCCGGCTGGTTAAAATCCGCCGGAATCGTGGTGACGTCCACCTGATACGTCCGCCGCAGCCGGTTTGCCATTTCATCCAGCCTGCGGCCATTTCTCGCCGTTATAACAAGATTGTGGCTATGCCGCGCAAATTCCCGGCAAAGCGCTTCGCCGATGCCTCCTGTAGCGCCTGTTATCAGGGCTGTCCCCATCTGGGACATACAATCGCCTCCGTTGAATATTTTACAGTTATTATTAGCGAAAAATCCGCAATCATTCCTATTGTTTTGGATAGATGAATTATGCTATAATGCAGTCAGATAATTTTTGATTCGCCTTTGGCGTTAAGGCGGATGAATCAATAAAGGAGAGCAGCATGAAAGAAATATTATCCAGGCAGGAATTTAATTTTGTTAATGCCCATGATAAGGAGTTTATCATTGCTTTTGATAATGAAATGAAAAAATTGGGGTATACCTGCAACAACAACGTTGGAAACGGTTATTGTTGGGGGAGGTACATGATAATTTATACAAAGAGCGGTGTTAAAAACAAAAAATCTTACGCCCGTATCTATATTCGAGATGAAGATGTTATTTTGCGCTTATATTTCAGCAATGTGGACAAGCATATCAAAGAAATTGAACAAGCCCCTGCTTATGTTCAAGAAGCGTTTACGGGGGAATATCCTTCTTGCGACCATTGCCACGACAAAAAGGAATGTATTCACCAAAAGAAATATTCTATCAATGGCAATGCGTATGAAATATGTGATGGAAAAGCATTTTACTTTTTTAGGCCCATTATCGCAAACATGCCGGAATATTTGAAATTGTTTACTGCATTCTATCCACAGAAAAAGAAAGCGTAGCATGCGCATTTGCCCCCAAAAGCACAGAGCAAGGCGGCGGGACAGGTAACCCCTGTCCCGCCGCCCTTTTATACATCCGCTTTCATTAGCTTTACAAGGACCGCCTTTTGCGCATGGAGCCTGTTTTCGGCTTCGTCGAGAATCTCGCCTATATGCGCTTCGAAGACCTCCGCCGAGATTTCCTCCTCGCGGTGGGCGGGCAGGCAATGCTGCACCATTACGTCTTTTTTCGCGACCTTTAACAGCTCCGCGTTTACCTGATAGCCCTTAAACGCTTTTTGTCTGGCCTCGGCTTCGCCCTCCTGCCCCATAGAAGCCCAAACGTCCGTGACGACAACGTCCGCGTCTTTTGCCGCCTCAAAAATATCGTTTACAAGCCTAAATTTATCGCCGAACCCTTTCGCGAAATCAAGCGCCACTTGGGCAGGCTCGTACCCCTTCGGGGTGGCGACGGAAACCTCCATACCGGTTTTGAGTCCGCCGACAATCAGCGAGTTTGCCATGTTGTTGCCGTCGCCGATATAACACAGCTTCAGCCCCTCAAGCTTACCCTTGTATTCGCGGATTGTCATTAAATCGGCGAGCACCTGACACGGGTGGAACAAATCCGTCAGCCCGTTGATGACGGGAATCGTGCCGTATTTCGCCAAATCCTCGACCTCCTGCTGCGCGAAGGTGCGAATCATAATCGCGTCAAGATAGCGCGACAGCACGCGCGCCGTGTCCTCTACAGACTCGCCGCGGCCAATCTGCAAATCGTCCGCGGAAAGGAAAAGCGGGTAGCCGCCAAGCTGTACCATTCCGGTTTCAAACGAAACACGCGTGCGCGTGGATGATTTCTGGAATATCATGCCGAGCGTTTTTCCCTTCAGGTGGGGATGCTCGATGCCATGCTTATTTTCGTATTTAAGCTGGTCGGCAAGGTTTAGGATGTCGATGATTTCCCCGCTTGTAAGATCTAACAGCTTTAACAGGTGTTTCATTGTACTGAATCTCCTTATTTGATTTCTTTGGCAGTTTCCTCGGGCCTGTCAAGGATTTCGCACAGGACGCTTTCTAAAATATCAAGGCCCGTGTCGATTTCCTTTTTGCCTATATTAAGCGGCGGCAGCATTCGAAGCTTGTGCTTTGCCGTTAAGATGACAAGGCCGTTTTTCAGGCATTCCGCCGCGACTTCGCCGGATGCAAGCGGTTCTGCAAGCTCGATGCCGAGCATGAGCCCCTTGCCGCTGACGGACTTTACTCCGCGCATTTTAAGCAGCCTCTCCCCTATGTAACGGCCCTTTTCCACGACGTCATCAAGGAGTTTGCCGTCTATCGATTCTACAACCCGCACCGCTCCCGCGCATATAACCGGGTTGCCGCCAAACGTAGTGGCGTGGTCGCCGAAGCCGAGCGTATCCTTTGTCTTTTCGCCAAACAGTACGGCGCCGATCGGTAGCCCGCCGCCAAGCCCCTTCGCAAGCGTTACGATATCCGGCTTTAGGCCGAAATGCTGCCCGCATAAAAACCTGCCGGTCCTGCCCACGCCTGTCTGCACCTCGTCCGTGATGAGCAGGATATCCTTTTCAGCGCAGATTTCGCTGACCGCTTCGATAAATCCCTTGTCAAGCGGCACCACGCCGCCCTCGCCCTGAATGCATTCAATCATAACCGCGCATGTTTTGCCGCTCACCCTTGCGGATAAATCCGCGATATCGTTTGCCTTTGCATAAACGAATCCCTCGGGAAACGGCCCGAAATGCTTGTGGAACGCCTCCTGCCCTGTCGCCGCGAGCGTTGTGACGGTGCGCCCGTGAAACGAATTTACAAGCGTGATAATCTCGTGGCGGCCTTCGCCGTACTTGTCGCTTGAATATTTGCGCGCGGTTTTGATGGCGCCCTCGTTTGCCTCCGCGCCGGAGTTTGCGAAAAACACGCGCGACATTCCTGTGCGCTCGCACAGCGCCTTTGCAAGCGCGACCTGCGGCTGTGTGTAGTACAGGTTGGAGATATGCCCAAGCTTATCAAGCTGTTCCTTAACGGCTTCCACCCAGTCTTTGTCTGTAAAGCCCAGGCTGTTTACACCGATCCCTGATGAAAAGTCGATATATTTTCTGCCGGAAATATCGGCGCACGCGGCGCCAAAGCCGCTCTGGGCGGCAAGCCCCATACGGTTGTATGTATTTGCGATATATTGTTTGTCAAGCTTTTGAAGCTCCGAGAAATACATGAGAATCCCCCTTAGTCAATCTCGTGTAAACATCGTTCCGATACCTTCATCCGTCATCATTTCGATTAGAATGGAGTGCGGGATACGCCCGTCGATGATAAACGCCTTATTTACGCCTCGCCGGACTGCTTCCACACAGCTTTCGATTTTGGGAATCATACCGCCGGAGATGATATCCTGCTTAATCAGCGACGGCACCTCGCTGATGTTCACAACGGGAATCAGTGTCGATTCGTCGTCCTTATCGCGGAGCAGCCCGCGGATATCCGTCATCAGTATCAGGTTTTCGGCGTTTAAGTCGCTTGCGATTCTCGCGGCGGCGGTGTCGGCGTTGATGTTGTAGACATTGCCCTCGCCGTCGCACCCGACGGTTGCGATAACGGGGATATACCCGCGCTCAAGCTGGTCGGTTATGATTTGGGCGCGGGTATCGGTAATTTCGCCGACAAAGCCCAAATCATGTTCACTCTTAAGCTTGTCGGCCTGAATCATGCCGCCGTCTATACCGCAGATGCCGATGGCTTTCCCTCCGCTTAGCTGCAAGCGGTAGACAAGGTCTTTGTTTGTTTTCCCGGCAAGCACCATTTGCACAACCTTGACGGCTTCGCCGTCCGTTTGCCGCAGGCCGCCCGTGAATTTCGATTCAAGTCCCATTTTATCCATCACGTCGGAGATTTCGGGGCCGCCGCCGTGGACGAGCACGACCTGAATCCCAATCAGCGAAAGCAGCACGATGTCGTCCATCACGGCCTGCTTCAGCTCCTCGTCAACCATCGCGTTGCCGCCGTATTTTATCACGACGATTTTGCCGAAATATTTTTGAATATACGGCAACGCCTGAATCAGGACGCCCGCCTTGACTGCGTTTGAAAGCTCGTTTGAAAGTTTTGTCATGTTCTGTAATCTCCGTTTATCTTCACGTAATCGTAGCTGAAATCGCAGCCCCACGCGACGGCGGTGCCGTTCCCCTGATTCATCGGGATGATAATTTCAATTTCTTCTTCCGAAAGGATTTCCTTTGCTTTTTTCTCGTCAAAATCGACCCCGGCGCCGTTTTCGCAGACAATGATTTCACCCGCCGCCGATTTAAATTTAACCCATATTTTTTTCGGGTCGAAGGAAACACCGGCGTAACCGAGCGCACACAGCACCCTGCCCCAGTTTGCGTCCGCGCCGAATACAGCCGTCTTAACGAGGCTTGACGAAATCACCGACTTTGCAAGCGTCCTCGCGGCGTCCTCGCCGGGCGCACCGTCAACGACGCATTCAATCAGCCTTGTCGCGCCCTCGCCGTCTTTCGCCATCATTCTGGCAAGATAAATGCAGCAGTACATCAGCGCGAACGAAAATGCCTCGAAATCCTCGTTTTCTTCGGTGATTTCGGCGTTCCCCGCAAGGCCGTTTGCGATGACGCAGGCCATGTCGTTTGTTGAGGTATCGCCGTCAACGCTTATCATATTAAACGTGTTTCTGACAACGCCGGAAAGGGCTTTTTGAAGCATTTCGGACGAGATTGCCGCATCCGTCGTCAGGAAAGCAAGCATAGTCGCCATATTTGGGTGTATCATACCGCTTCCTTTTGCAATCCCGCCGATTTTGCACTCCTTGCCGGATAGCGTAAACGACACCGCGATTTCCTTCACGGCGGTATCGGTGGTCATGATGGCGTGGGCGGCGTCACTGCCGCCTGCTTCCGAAAGCGCCGCGGAAAGCTTCGACACACCGTTCTTGATATGATTGATGTCAAGCCTCTGACCAATTACGCCGGTGGATGCGACAATGACCTCCTGCGGCGCGATGTTAAGCGCTTTTGCCGCCAACGCGCACATTTCAAGCGCGACCTGCTCTCCATCGGCATTACAGGCGTTCGCATTGCCGGAATTGCATATGACCGCCCGTGCGCGCCCGTCATTCAAATTCGCTTGTGTCACGAAAACCGGCGCCGCCTTTACTTCGTTTCGCGTATAAACGGCGGCGGCTGTCGCCTCAGCTTTTGAGAAGATCAGCGCAAGGTCGTTTTTATCCTGCCGCGTGGCAATGCCGCAATGCACGCCTGCTGCAACAAATCCCCGTGGCGCGCAAACCCCGTCCGGAACCTGTTCTACATCCATATGCTACCCCTCCTATCATGATAATTGACAATTTACAATGGGCAATGAAAGCGTTCACCTTGTGGATAATCTAAGCACATCGCGAAGCGGCGCAATAATTGTCATCTGTCAATTGCAAATTGCGAAGCAATTCGCTTAAAACGCCGGCGGGACAAGGCTCAGTCCCGAATCTTCCTTGAGCCCGCAGGCGATGTTCATGTTTTGCACGGCTTGCCCTGCCGCGCCCTTCACCATGTTGTCGATGGCCGAAACGATTATCACGCGGCCGCACCGCTCGTCTAAATGCAGGGAAATGTCGCAATAATTCGAGAATTTTACATTTTTCAGGTCGGCGGTTTGTCCTAATGGTAATATTCTGATAAATTTATCCTCATTGTAAAACCTTTTGAATATTTCGTACAGTTCTTCCGCCGAAAGCTTTTCAAGCGGCGTGACGTAGATGGTGGAGAGAATCCCCCGGTTTATCGGCAAAAGGTGGGGGACGAACGTGACCGTAACCGTTTTGCCCGAGATTTCGGAAAGGGTCTGCTCAATCTCCGGCGTGTGGCGGTGCAGCGCGACCTTGTAAGGCGCGAAAGCCTCGTTGCAGTCGGGGAAATGTGTGTTTTGCGCCGGCGTTCTGCCCGCGCCCGTCACCCCGGATTTTGAGTCGATGATGATATTCCCGGCGTCTATTTTGCAAAGCAGCGGCGCAAGCCCCAGCGCAACGGAGGTTGGGTAACAGCCCGGATTCGCGATAATCCTCGCGCGGGCAATCTCCCCGCGGTATAGCTCGGACAAGCCGTATACGGCTTCGTCATGCAGTTTTTTATCCTCATACGCGCCGTCGTACCACTGTTTGTAATCGTCCTCGTTTTTAAGCCTGAAATCGGCGCCCATATCGATAAACAGCTTGCCGTTTTTATGACACGCCGCCGCGATACCCTCCGAAAGCCCATGCGGAAGCGAAGCGAACACCACGTCGCTTCTTTCGATGACAGCCTTGTCATCCTGAAGCTTCATCTCAAGAATGTCGCGCATGGAAGGGTAAACCTCCTGAAGCTCCATGCCTGTAAAGCTAACGGAGCTTACAGCGGTGATTTCGGCTTCGGGATGGCTGACGAGAAGGCGCGCGATTTCAAGCCCTGCGTATCCCGTCGCACCGATAATTCCGGCCTTTATCATGATTCAAGCTCCTTTCTGACTTCGGTTACCTGCGCCGTTACGGATTCTCTGCACGGCCCGCCGTGACTCTTGCGCTGTGCAAGGCAGGCTTCAAGCGAGATTGCGTCAAATATATCCCCGGCAAAAAGAGAGGATTTCTCGCGGTAGTCGTTTAGCTCCAGCGTTTCAAGCGTCTTACCCTGCTCGATGCAAAGCGCCACAAGCTCGCCCGTAATCTTGTAAGCGTCGCGGAACGGCATCCCCTTTTTGACGAGATAATCGGCGCAGTCCGTCGCGTTGATAAAGCCTTTCGCGGCGGCGGCACGCATGTTCTCAGGCAGTACGCGCATGGTTTTCAGCATGGGGGTAAAGGTTGAAACGCAAAGCTTCACCGTGTCCACCGCATCGAAAACGGGCTCCTTATCTTCCTGCATATCCTTATTATATGCAAGGGGCAGACCTTTCATCGTGGTTAAAAGGGACATGAGGCCGCCGAACACGCGTCCGGATTTCCCGCGCACAAGCTCCGCGATGTCGGGGTTTTTTTTCTGCGGCATGATGGACGAGCCTGTCGCAAACGCGTCGTCGAGCTCGATAAACTTAAATTCCCACGAGCACCAGAGTATGATTTCTTCTGAGAAGCGGGACAGATGCACCATCAAAATGGAAAGCGCCGATAAAAGCTCCAAGCAGAAATCCCGGTCGGAAACGCCGTCAAGTGAGTTTTGTACCGCACCGTCAAAGCCCAGCAGCATGGTGGTAAGCTCCCGGTCAATCGGGTACGTCGTTCCGGCAAGCGCGCCCGAGCCGAGCGGGTTCCGGTTCATACGGCGGGCACAGTCGCAAATCCTGTCAAGATCACGCAAAAACATGTACGCATACGCCATCAGGTGATGCCCGAACGTGACGGGCTGCGCGCGCTGCAAATGCGTATATCCCGGCATAATCGCACCGGAGTGCTCCCCCGCCAAATCGCAGAGCGTTCGCAGCAAATCCTTTACCAGCACTGAAATCTCCGCGGTTTCTTCCCGCAGCCAAAGCCGCAGGCCAAGCGCCACCTGGTCGTTGCGGCTTCTGGCGGTGTGCAGGCGTTTGCCTGCATCACCGATTTTCTCCGTCAGCTTTTGCTCGATAAACATGTGGATATCCTCGGCGGCGGGGTCAAGCTCCATCTCGCCGCTTTCAAGCTGGTGGAGGATATCCGTTAAGCCGGAGGCGATTTTATCGCCGTCCTCGCGTGTAATTATCCCTGTAGATACGAGCATTTCCGCATGCGCGAGCGAGCCCGCGATATCCTGCCGGAACATGCGGCAGTCAAACTTAATCGAGGAATTGAAATCGTTTACGGCCTGATTGACGTCTTTTGAAAAACGGCCCGCCCACATCTTCATGATAATACCCTTACTTTCTTTTTGCGAAAAAAGAAAGTAAGCAAAGAAAAACGTATTGTTAGAACATATGCTTCTTCTTATTTCGCGAAATAAAACTATTAGTATAATATACGAATGGTATAGTTATTTGTCGTTTCCAGTACTTTTATTTTTCTCATCTACAAGGGCTTTGACCTTTACAGGCAGCCCGAACAGGGTGATGAAGCCCTGCGAATCCATCTGGTCGTAGTCGCTGTCGCCGCCGAAGGTGACGACGCGCTCGTCGTACAGGCTATAGGGGCTTGCGACCCCCGCGTCGATGATATTGCCCTTGTAGAGCTTCAGCTTTACCTCGCCGGTAACGTCAACCTGCGTCTGGTCGACGAACGCCTGAAGCGCCTTCATAAGCGGCGTAAACCATTGCCCGTTATAGACAAGCTCGGCGTATCTCTGCGCGACGAGCGATTTGTAATGCATGGTATCCTTGTCGAGGCAAAGCTGCTCAAGCTTGTTGTGCGCGTGGTATAAAATCGCGCCGCCGGGGGTTTCGTACACACCTCGGCATTTCATGCCCATTAGCCTGTTTTCCACAAGATCGAGGATACCGACGCCGTTTTCACCGCCAAGCTTATTCAGCTTCGTTACCAGCCCGATGGCGCTCATCTTTTCGCCGTCAACGCTCACGGGGATTCCCTTTTCAAAACCGACCGTGACGTAAGCCGGCTTGTCGGGCGCTTTTTCAGGCGATACGCCAAGCTCCAGAATCTTGTCGAAAAACGGCTCGCCCGCAGGGTCTTCAAGGTCAAGCCCCTCATGCGACAAATGCCAGATGTTTTTATCCTTTGAATAACTCGTCTCGCTTGAAAATTTCAGGGGGATGTTGTGCTTTTTCGCATATTCAAGCTCATCCTCGCGGCCTTTCAGCTCCCATGTCCGCCAAGGGGCGATGACCGGCATGTTCGGCGCGAAAGCTTTGATTGCCATTTCAAAGCGCACCTGGTCGTTACCCTTGCCCGTACAGCCGTGCGCGATTGCATCGGCGCCCTCTTTCAGCGCGATTTCTACGATGCGCTTGGCGAGCACCGGCCTTGCAAAAGCCGTACCCATCATATACCCTTCGTATTTTGCCCCCGCTTTTACCGTCGGAAAGACGTATTCGGTCAAAAATTCCTCCGTCAAATCCTCGATATAAAGCTTTGACGCGCCTGTTTTTATCGCTTTTTCCTCAAGGCCGTCAAGCTCCGTGCCTTGACCGACGTCGCCCGAAACGGCGATGACCTCGCAGCCGTAATTTTCCTTTAACCACGGGATTATGACAGAGGTATCAAGCCCGCCCGAATAAGCAAGGACTACTTTTTTGTATTGCGTATTCATATAACTAACAATCCCCTTTTTATATAAGTATTTAGGGGTCTGTTGACACTATCTGAAATGCTCAGATTTTACGCACATTTTGTGTCAGACAAGGCAAATTTTTGCAGGAATACTTTCGTATTCCAAGAAAATTTAACGCAGTATGGCGCAAAATGTGTCAAAAGGTGGGCGTTGAACGGTAGTGTCAACAGGCCCTAGTTGTGATATGTAAGATTATACTTCATAGAATAAAAAAAATCAATACCTTTTTGAATAATTATTCTATAAATATGTATTTTATTTCATCAGGAAGATTCCTTGCGGCACAAAAGGTGCGGCGTATCGCTTTGCGATACGCCGCTCACGGGCGCTTTGCGCCCGCTACAGCTTGCAAAGCAAGCTGCTTTTGTGCTATACTGGGGTACGAGCAAGCAAGGTGGCGGCGCGGGGATACCGCGAGGAAAGTCCGGGCACCGCAGGGCAGGATAGCTGTTAACGGCAGCCGAAGGCGACTTCAGGGCCAGTGCAACAGAAAAT
>Ga0099364_10001987_pt1 | contig 32969 bp, 17 predicted proteins | sample TergutTh196P3_FD_73070 | JGI IMG/M metagenome (GOLD analysis project Ga0099364, IMG submission 73070) | Microcerotermes parvus P3 segment gut microbial communities from Pointe-Noire, Republic of the Congo - Th196 P3 | ecosystem: Host-associated > Arthropoda: Insects > Digestive system > Gut ... | reverse complement strand
TAGATGATGTTAACCTAACTTTTGTATTTAAGTGAATTATTAATCATTATATCGTATGACGGTTAAACACATTGCGAAAATCGGTGATCAGGAGAGCTGGCGTCCTCAACAGCCAGGAGATATGTTGAGATCCGTGTGCTTCCATTTTTAACCAAAACAAAGAGCGTATACGGTATAAGGACAACAGCGAACAGAGTTTATTTGTTGGGAGCGGCGTTATTGAAGCGGCATATAAAAATATGAGTGGTAGATATTTTTTTTGGAGGATTTGAGAATGGAATCATTTATAACCGGAATTGAAAATGAAGTTAAAAATAATCCCATCAACATACCTACAACAGCATTCGTAATTGTTGAAAGTGATAAAGGATACATGCTGTTATATAACAAGCATTATAACCGTTGGGAACTTACAGGCGGTTATATGGAGCAAAACGAATCGCCAATAGATTGTGCTATCCGTGAATGTAAGGAAGAAAGCAATCAAAATTTATTACAATTACAGTTTTTCGGGATTGCGAGATATAAAACTATGAATGCAGCGATTTATTATTCATTTTTACATGAAGAAAACGTATTCATTGAAAACGATGAAATTAACGGTTTATTGTGGTGGAAGCCACATGATGATATTGTTGGTAATATAGATGCTGAGAGCTTGAAACTTATAGAACTGTATGTTGCTTCATTGTAAATATAGTGGAGAGACGCTTTTTTACCCATTTTCTTGATGCACACCCAAAGGTAAGCGTATCTTTAGACGCAAAAAAATATTTTAATCCGATTTAGGATTGCGTCATGCGATCATTGGGTATCGCGACAACTATATAACTGGTTTATTCGAAAAGATTAATCTGGCTTGTTTTATAATCTTACATGTCCATTTCATAAAAATGCGCCTGTCGCACTGCACTGCCCCGCCTGTCAACCCACCCTCGATCCTCGTCACCCTTGACCTCGTCTTTTAATCCACCTCGCGCCGCCCCATCGGTTGCAATGCTAATGGGCGTGTGATAGCATTTAGCGGAGCAGAAATGACTTTGTGCGCATATGTGTAGCAAAGGCGACGGGGCAATAAATATGAAGGTATTGGTGGATATATGTTAAAGAGTGAAAAACAAAAAATGCGGATGGTCGCGGGGGATTTGAGCGGCTTGTATGGGATGGAGGATTTTACATACAACGAAGGCAAGGCGAAGGGGATGCGCGCCATACGGATGACCAATGGCAGGGGGCTGTCGGCCACCTTGCTGCCCGACCGCTGCCTGGATGTCCCGTTTTTTTCGTACAAGGGCGTCAACTTGGGCCTTGTCACGAAAACCGGGCTGTCCAGCCCGCAGTATTTCGTTGAGGACGGGCTCAGGGGTTTTTTGCGACAGTTCTACGGCGGCTTGTTGACGACCTGCGGGCTGCTCACTGCGGGCGCGGCGTGCGAGTTCGAGGGGCGCGAGTACGGGCTGCACGGGCAAATACATAACATACCCGGCGTAAACGTTAACAAATGCGAGATCGCAGAGGGCGATGCGCTGGTACTGCAGGCTAGCGCCGACATGCGCGAGGCATGCGTGTTCGAAGAATACCTGGAGCTGCGGCGCGTATTCCAGATGGAGACGGAGAGCAATGTCGTCCGCATCATAGACACTGTGCGCAACCTAGGGTTCGCCCGCGCCCCGCTGGTAAACCTCTACCACATCAATTTTGGGTATCCCTTCATCGACGAAGGGGCGCGTATGTATTACAGCGCGGAGAACGTCGTGCCGCGCGACGACATCGCTGAGCGCTCGTTTAGCAAGTATCATGTGGTGGAGGGCGCGGAGATAGGGCGGCCGGAGGAGTGCTATATCCACACGGGCGGCGGCGGGGCGCAGTTCGGGATGATCCACAACCCGGCGCTGGGCTTGGCCGCGATCGTGCATTACGAAGCAGACGAGCTGCCGATTTTTTGCGAGTGGAAGTGCATGATGGCCGGCGACTACGCCGTGGGACTGGAGCCGTCGGTGGCGGGCTTCTGGGGCATAAAGCGCGCCGTCGAGGACGGCCTTACCCGCTATCTGGAGCCTGGCGAGGAATACAGTTTCCATCTCCGGGTGGAGGTTTTGGACGACGCGGCTGCCATCGAAGCGTACGCCGCCAAATGCAAAGAACACAATCTTTAACATAGGGCGGAACGCCCCGTCTGCGCCTAGTAGGGCGGAACGCCCCGTCTGCGCCAAGTAGGGCGGGATTGCCCCCGCCGATGGTATGTATATTGTGTTACACAAATTCCAAAGTTTGCGCGGCGGGGGCAAGCCTTCGCCCTACCAAATATTTAAGGAGAGTTTAATGGGTGATATAGGCGGAATTGTCGCAGGCAAAAAGATCTTGATCATGGGGCTGCGCAATAAATGGGGCATTGCGTGGGGCATCACGAAAAAGTTGTACGACGAGGGCGCGGAACTCGCGTTTACATATATGGGCGAACGCGAGGAGCAGGGCGTCCGCGATTTGCTCAAGTCGCTCGCCGACAGGGACGGCGAGGCGGGCAATACAGTGGGCGTGTCGCGTCTGCAGGGCGGCGATTTCCCACTGTTTAAATGCGATCTGGGCGATGACGGCGAGATCGACGCGGCGTTTGCCGCGCTCGGCGCGCAGTGGGGGCGCCTGGACGGGGTCGTGCACGCAATCGCCAACGCTCGGACCGAAGATTTGCAAAACGATTTTATCATGACGTCGCGCGAAGGGTTCGCGCACGCGCTCAACATCAGCGCGTATACGCTGGTCTATGTGTCGCGCAAAGCTTCGGAGCTGATGACCACAGGCAAGGGCGACAAAGGCGGTGGCGGCAGTGACGGTAGCGGTGGCAACAGCGGTGACATCAGCAATGGCGGCAGCTCTGGCGGTAGCAGCGGCGGCGGCGGTTCCATTTTGACGCTGACTTACATGGGTTCGGAGCGGGTGTTCCCCGGATACAACGTGATGGGCGTCGCAAAGGCCGCGCTGGAGGCGACCGTGCGCTACCTCGCGCACAACCTGGGCCCCTCCGGCATCCGCGTGAACGCCATTTCATCAGGGCCAATAAAAACACTGTCATCCAAAGCCGTTAAAAACTTCTCCAGCATAATGTCGGTCGTGGACGAAAAGGCGCCGCTGAAGCGTGGCGTCAGCGCGGACGAAATAGGCGGTTCGGCGCTCTACTTGCTGAGCGACCTGTCGTCCGCCGTAACGGGCGAAATCCATTACGTCGATTGCGGCTTCAACATAATGGGGACATAAAAGAACCGTCCCGCTGTGTCCCTTCAATCAGGTATTGCGATTGTCATTTATTAATGTTAATTGGTATATAGCGCTCGCCTTTTGCCTGTTTTTTTTCATAGGCGGCAGGCAGCTTGCGGAAGCCCCAGGCGGGAACCCCCGGGGGCGCAGGACAGCCGGGCTGGTGCTTTTTGCGTTCGCGGCGCCGGCATTGCTGTTTCCCCTTGCGCACCTCCCGGGGTCGCTTTCTGCTTCGCCATGGTACAACACATTCCGATCTATAAACAGGATTGAGCTGTTCAGCGCGCTCATCGCCCCTGCGGCGGGTTTTTCCACATACCGGAAGCCCGACCTGCCCTACAGAGAGCAACGCCGGGCTGTGTCGCCCGTAATGCGCGTGTTAAAGCCGCTGGCGTTCCCGTTCTGCATCTTGTTCGTATCCATAAATTTTACCCGACCGCTCGTGCAGCCACTGGACAAGGACATCGTGTTCGGCGACGTATGGGCAGAAAACGCCGTCCTCATGCGATCCGCCGATCAAACAGGCGGCCCGGCCGCGCTGGTCAGCGCGATGTACAGCTTGAACAGCTATGCCGGCAGCGAATATGATGTTACGAAGGGGACATACACGGATCGATCGGGTACGGAGTTCTGGTACCTTGCTCGCTATGCCTCGAACCGGGGCTATAGGGCAAGGTTCATAGGCCTGTCCGATATAGAGGACGCGCCTGTGCCGTCCATTGTCCCACTACAGGGCGCGGGCGACTATATAACGTTATTGGGGCGCTCAGAAACCGGGACGCTCATGATCGGCGATCCCGTCGCGGGCATGCTGGAGCTGAATGCCGGGGACTACCTATCCATATACGGCGAACCGGAACTGGTGCTGGCGCTGTCCGTTCCGCCAAACAGGTGATTTCACGGGGCGGTGCAGAGTCGGTTAAGAGCGCCGATTACAACATCACCAGCGATGGTATATATTAAAGCGATAAATAAAAGATAAATTTGCAAAAACAGCATATGAACGGGATATGCATGATTGGCAGTATATTAATTTTATTTGAGGTGCGGATATGAAAAACTATGTTTGCAGCGTGTGCAACTACAGGTACGAACCGGAAAACGGGGACGCGGATTCCGGCGTCGCCCCGGGGACAGCTTTTGCCGATCTCCCGGACGACTGGGTATGCCCCCTGTGCGGCGTCGGCCCGGAAATGTTTGAAGCCGAGGAGTAGCAATGCGCGGCAAGGTCCTCATCGCCATGAGTGGCGGGGTCGACAGCTCTGTCGCCGCGCTGCTCATGCGCGATGCGGGCTACGACTGCGCCGCAGTATATCTGCGCCTTTTTGACGAAGGCGGCAATGAAAATGAAGCAGCGGCGCATGGCGGCGCGGCGGCTGAAAAAGGGGCGACGGCTGGCGCGGCCGCCGCTAACGCGGCAGCAAAACAAATAGGCATCCCTATTGAAACGTTGGACCTGCGCGCGCTGTTCAAAGAAAAAATCATAGACCACTTCATCGCGTCGTATCTTGACGGCGAGACGCCCAGCCCATGCGTCCATTGCAACCGCTACATCAAATTCGGCACGCTGCTCGAATATGCCGAAAAGCAGGGCTACAGCCATGTCGCGACCGGACACTACGCCAGGATAGAGAAAGACAGTGATACAGGCCGCTATGCGCTTTTAAAAGGCGCGGACGCCGCCAAAGACCAGAGCTATATGCTGTACGCGTTGTCGCAGCGGCAGCTCGGGCGCGTCATGTTCCCGCTGGGCGGCATGGGCAAGGCGGAAGTGAGAGCCATGGCAAAGTCGCGCGGCCTGCCGAACGCAGACAGGCGCGAGAGCCAGGACATATGCTTCGTTCCGGACGGCGACTATGCCAGATACATCGAGGCGCGCGCCAAGGCGTTGCAAGCCGCGCCCGCCGAGGTGTTGCATGCCGCGCGCGCTGAAGCGTTGCATGCCGCGCATGTTGAAGCATTGCATGCCGCGCGTTTTGAAGCGTTGCAAGCCACGCACGCCGAGGCGTTGCAAGTCGCGCCCAACCCAGGCGGCGGGCCCATTTTCGACAGCTCCGGCGCCGAAGTTGGACGCCACAAGGGCGCATATAGGTACACCATAGGCCAGCGCAAGGGGCTGGGCATTTCCGCAGGCGCCCCCATATACGTTTACAAAAAATCTATGGCCGACAACGCCATATACGTCGGCCAGCCCTCCTTGCTATATTCTAAAATCCTCATTGCCGAGGATGTCAATCTGATACCGTTTCAACGCCTCTGCGGCGCCATGCGCGTCACGGGCAAAACCCGCTATCGCCAGTCGGAGCAGCCCGCTACAATTGAGCAGCTCGCGAATGGCGCCATACGCGCCATTTTCGACGAACCTCAGCGCGCCATAACGCCCGGACAGGCTGCTGTTTTTTATGACGGCGACAATGTCGTCGGCGGCGGCATAATCACACAAGGCGCGCAATAATATGCGAGCGCGAGCGTCTTTTCTATTTCAACGTGTCTGATGTTAATTTTTGTTGTAAATTTCAATTTTTTTGCTTAATAATGCTTGCTTTATAATAAATGTTTGTTTATAGTTATTAAAATTACAATTATTAATTATAGTTAGTTATATAATGACTTATAGTCATATGTTCTAAAAACTAAATAAAACGCCACCCTGCCTTTATAATATGGCTAATTATTATTTGTTTGCCATGTTTTTGCAGCGTATGTATCCGACATTGGAGGGGTAAATGGAACGTCAATATTTTGATCTGTCAGAACCGCAAATGTCTATCTGGCTTACCCATCAGTTATATGAAGAAATGAACCACAGCGTCGCGGCCGATGTGATGTTTCGCGCGGCGCCCAATATCGCCGCCGCACGGCTCGCCGTCAACGCGCTTTATAAATACTGCCAGATTCTGCGCGCGGAATTAACGGTCATTAGCGGGACGCCGAAACAGTTTTTCAATGACCATGACGCGTTCCGCGATTACGCCGCCGTCAGGGAATTCGACAGCCCAAACGGCTACAGGAAATGGGCGGAAGAATACGCACTACAAAAGATGGGTGGCGCCCTATATGAAGTATCCATCATCGACGCCGGATCGGAGTTTGGTTTTCTCATAAAAGCATCGCATATGATCATAGACGGCATGAGTGCCGTTTTACTGCTTACCAAACTAAAACAATACTACAATTCATTAGTCGGCGGCGGGTCGATCATCGATACCGAGCACCGCTATCAGGATTTTTTAGAACGGGAGCGCCTGTACTACGACGAGAGCGCGGCTTTGGCCCGGGATCGGGAATATTGGCAAAGCAAGATTGCGAAGATCGACGCCCCAACATTGGTATCGGCTAATAAAATGGGTTCTGTAATATCAAAGCGTTCATATGTCGCACTTCCCCCGGATTTAGAAGCCCGATTGAAAGATTATTGCGCAAGATACGGCGTCAGTGAATTCGGCGTCCTGCTGTCTTGCTTCGCGCTGTGCATCTCCGCACATTTTCGGACAGATGCCACGACTATTTTATGCGCCGTGTTAAACAGGGTGGGGCTGGCGGAAAACAGGACCCCCGGCATGTTCGTCAACACGCTGCCCCTGGTCCTGGACTGCGCGCATGAAGCAATATCTGCCACATCATCGACGGGTTTTATAAAGGCCGCCCAAAAGGAGTTTTACGAAACATCCAGGCATTTCCGGTACAGCTCCAACCATATCCTCACGGACTTATATAAACTGCGGGGGCGCCAGGAGCTGTCGGACATCCTTTTCAGCTACCAAAGCTTTGAGGCGCTCGCTTCCGAGGAATATTCGCGGGAAGATTTCTATCCAACATGGCATTTTTGCGGGACGCAAACAAACAGCTTGTCATTCCATGCGAGAAGGGAGCCAGAGGAAAATCTTAAGCTCATATTCGAATACCAGGCTGAAAAATTTTCAGAGGATGATATCAATCTTTTCGGGACGCACTTGCTCGAAACGCTGAACTCGCTTTTTGCCGCACCCGAGGCAATGGCGTCGGAGCTGGACATGATCAGCGCTTGGGAGCGCGAAACCATCCTGACCAGCTTCAATGACACTTACGCGCAGTACCCTGCGGACAAGACGATAGTCGATCTGTTCGAGGAGCAGGTACGGCGGACTCCGGAAAGCGCTGCGCTGTCATTTGAGGGGCGGACGATGACTTACGCGGAGCTCAACGCCAGGGCGAACAGGCTGGCGCACCGGCTGCGAGAGCTTGGGGTCAGACCGGGCGTCCATGTCGCCGTGCTGGCGGAGCGCCGCATGGAGATAATCGCGGGGATTATCGGCACGATCAAATCCGGTGGGGCCTACGTGCCTATCGATCCTGGATACCCCGAAGCCAGGATCAGATATGTGCTGGAAGACAGCGGCGCCGCCGTGCTGCTCACATATAAATCCGCGCCGCCGCCTGGGACGGACATACCGACGATGGATTTGGGCGACGAGGGATCATACGCCGTAAACTGCGAAAACCCCGCCCATGTCAACAGCCAAAACGATTTAATATACATCATATATACGTCCGGCACCACGGGCAGACCCAAAGGGGTTATGATAGAGCATCTGGGCGCCATTAATTTATGGACGCAGCTAAAGCGCTACAGCCCTGCCGAGACGGATACGGTGCTGCAGTTTTCCAGCCTGTCTTTTGATGTGTCTTTCTACGAAATGGAAATGGCCTTGTTATTTGGCGGGACGCTGTGCGTTATTCCAAGCGACATTATACAGGACACAAAAGCGTTCGATCAATACGTCAAAAACCACGGCGTCACGATGGCCATATTCCCGCCGGGCTATACCGCGCAAATCGACCTGGGGCAGTACCGCAGGGTCTTTACTGCGGGCTCCCCCGCGAACAGCGACATTGTCAACCGCGCCAACCGGGCGGGCGCCGAATACAAAAACGAATACGGGCCTACAGAGGTGACGGTCGTCGCCAGCAATTGGGACTGCCCGGTCGGGACCGCCGTGCCCCCGGTGATCCCCATAGGCCGCCCGCAAGCAAACAAGCAGATGTATATCATGAGCAACAATCATAAATTATGCGGGATAGGCGTGCCCGGGGAACTGTGCATTGCCGGCTTGGGGCTGGCCAGGGGATATCTGAACCTGCCCGAACAGACGGCAGAAAAATTCATAAAAAACCCATTTGGCGAGGGCAGGATGTACCGGAGCGGGGACTTGGCGCGATGGCTGCCGGACGGCAACGTCGAGTACATGGGGAGGATAGACGAGCAGGTAAAAATCCGAGGGTTCCGGATAGAGCTGGGCGAGGTGGAGAGCGTTCTTCGCAAGCAACCGGGGGTGGCGGACGCTGCGGTAGTGGTCCGGAACGTCGGGGGCGACGAGGCCCTGTGCGCATACATAGTCCCAGACGAGGGGGTCTCGGACGTGGGGAGCCAGGTACCGGACATGGGGAGCCAGGTACCGGACGAGGGGGGGCCAGTAACGGATGTCGGGAGCCAGGCCCCGGATGTTGGGAGCCAGGTACCGGACGTGGGGAGCCAGGCGCCGGACGTGGGGGGCTCGGACATAAGCCAAAGCCTCGATGTGTCGGAGATCCGGGAAAGTTTGAAAAAAGAGCTTCCGGACTACATGATCCCAGCGTTTATGACAGTGATGGAGGCGTTGCCTCTCAACCGGAACGGCAAGTTGGACAAGCCCGCCCTCCCGGCGCCGGACGCGCTTGCGGGTCATGAGTACGCAGCGCCGGAAACCGAAATGGAGCTTTTGGTTGTCGAGGTTTTCGAAGCTGTTTTGGGGGTATCCCCCATTGGGATAGACGACAACTTCTTCGAACTGGGCGGGCATTCGCTCAGGGCGACGGTGATGGTGAATAATATCGAGCAGTTGACCGGCGTCCGGCTCCCGCTGCGGGCCATCCTCGCGTCGCCGACGCCCCGCGCGTTGGCGGGGGAGCTGGAAGCTGCGGACGGGCTGTTGACGCAAGAGCCGTCGATGCAAGGGTCGCTGACGCAAGAGCCTTTAACACAAAAACCGTTGTCACAGGAGCAGGGGGCGTTGCGGCGGGGCGGTTACGAGCGCATACCCAAGGCCGAAAAGAAGCCGTTCTACGCTTTGTCTTCCGCGCAGAACAGGCTTTTCATCACAGAGCAGATAGCGGGCGAGGGCACAGCCTACAATGTGCCTGCGGCAATAGAAGTCTCGGGCGGGCTGGACCTTGCGCGGCTCCAGTATGCGCTGGACGAATTGGTTAAGCGCCACGAAGCGCTGAGGACGAGCTTCGCTGTCATCGACGGTGAAGCGGTGCAGATTATCGCGGACGAAGCGACCTGTACACTTGAATATGAAGAAACGTTGAATTTCGGCTCAGCGCTAAACTTCAACGCAACGCAAAATTTCAGCACACAAATGGCGGAACAATTCATTCGCCCATTCGACTTGGGGAAAGCCCCGCTGATGCGCCTAAAAGTAATAAAAGAACTCAGCGGAGATCGCCATATCCTGCTGTTTGACGTACATCACATAATTGCCGACGCTGCCACAGTGAGTATATTGACCGACGAATTTTCCAGGCTCTACGCCGGCGAAGAGTTGGCGCCCTCTGGCATCCAGTACAAAGACTACTGCGAATGGATGCGCGGGCGCAGCCTCGACGCGCAAAAGGCATATTGGATGGGTATCTTTGCGGAGGAGGCGCCGATCCTGGATTTGGCGACGGACCACCCTCGCTCACAGGCGCGCAGCTATAGAGGGTCGCAAATAACAGCCGCGCTCACCCGCGAGCAGAGGCAAGGAATCGAACGTATCAACCGAAAAAACGGTACAACAGCGTTCATGACGCTGTTGGCGGCGTTCATGGTCGAGCTCCATAAATACAGCCGCCAAGAAGACATCGTAGTCGGCGTGCCAATGTCTGGCAGGGTCCATAAGGACGCCGAGAAGACTATGGGCATGTTCGTCAACACATTGGCGCTCCGGGGCCGCCCTTCTGCGGATAGGCCATTTACCGATTTCCTCGCCGAAATAAAGGAGAGCGCGCTGGGCGCCCACGAAAATCAAGAATACCCCTTCGAGCAGCTTATCGACGACGTTCAGGCGCGATGGGACATTTCCCGAAACCCGCTTTTCGACGTAATGTTTGCCATGCAGAACAACGAGGCCGCCAGCCTGCGCCTGGGAGACGCAAAGCTTCGCGAGCTGGATATCAGCACAAATACCGCGAAATTCGACTTAACGTTGCAAGTATCGGAAGCGGGGGGCGGATACAGCCTCAATCTCGAATACTGCGGCGATTTGTTTGCAGAAACATCGGCGTCGGCCATGCTGATGCATTACATCAATCTGGTCGATTCCATCATAGCGAACCCATCGGCAAAAATATCGGATATTAAAATGACGAGCGCCGTGGAGCGCGAAAGGATATTGTCGGAATTCAACGACACTGCCGTTCAATTCGCTACGGATAAAACGATAGTCGACCTATTCGAAGAGCAAGCCACAAAGACCCCGCTCAACACAGCGCTTAAATTTGAAGGTCGGACAATGACATATGCTGAGCTGAACGCGAGGGCGAACAGGCTGGCGCGCCGGCTGAGGGGGCTTGGGATATCCCCGGACGACCGCGTGGCCATCATCGCGGAACGCGGCATGGAAATGATCGTAGGGATAATTGGGACAATCAAGGCCGGAGGCGCCTATGTACCCATCGACCCCGAATACCCGGAGGACAGAATCAGGTACATGCTGGACGACAGCGCCGCGCGCGCGGTTTTGACGCATAGGACAAGGGCGCCGGAGGGATTGCCCATAATGGAGCTGGATTTGGGCGACGAGGGTTCCTACGCCGAAGGCGAGGACAACCTGCCGGGCGTCAACAGCCCGGGCGATCTGATATACATAATCTACACATCTGGCACCACCGGAAGGCCCAAGGGCGTCATGATCGAGCACCGGGGCGTAGCCAACCTCAAAAAACGTCTGGAGCGCAACGGCCCCGGTGAGGCGGACACAGTGCTGCAGTTCGCCAGCTTGTCTTTTGACGCAGCCACGTACGAGCTGGCGCTTTCACTCCTTTTCGGCGGGGCGCTGTGCATTGTCCCGGGCGACGTGATACAGGACACAAAGGCGTTTGAAAAATACATAGCTGAGCATGGAGCAACGATGTCTCTGTTGCCCCCCGCCTATGCCGCGCAAGTGGACATTGGGCAATTCAGGCGTATAATAACCGGCGGCTCCGCCGCGATCCGCGATACTGTTGTCCGCGCCGACGAGCTGGGCATCGCGTTTACAAATGAGTACGGGCCTACAGAGGTCACCGTTACGGCAGCCAGTTGGGACCGCCCTGCAGGGACGCCCGTGCCGCCCGCAATACCGATAGGCCGCCCGATTGAAAACGCGCGGTTCTATATTATGAACGGATCGGAGCTGTGCGGGATAGGCGTACCAGGGGAGCTGTGCATAGCGGGCGCAGGGCTGGCGAGGGGCTATCTGAACCAGCCGGAACTGACAGCCCAGAGATTCATTGAGAATCCATTTGGCGATGGCCGGCTTTACCGGAGCGGGGATCTTGTAAAATGGCTGCCGGACGGAAACGTCGAGTATCTGGGGAGGATAGACGAGCAGGTAAAAATACGCGGCTACCGAATAGAATTGGGCGAGATTGAAAGCGTCTTAAGAAGGAACCCGGAGGTAGCGGACGCGGCGGTGGTTGCTCGGACAGCAGGCGGGGACGAGGCTCTGTGCGCGTATCTGGTACCAAAGCGGAGCTTTGATAATATTGCTACGCAGCGGGGCTTTGAAACTGATGCTACGCAGCGGGGCTCTGAAACTGATGCGCCGCAACGGGTGCAAGCCTTGGATATAGCGGCGATCAGAGAGTTTCTGAGATCGGAACTGCCGGAATACATGATCCCGCCATTTATGATGCAGTTGGACGCGCTGCCGCTCAACCAAAGCGGCAAACTGGACAAGCGCGCACTACCGGAGCCCGACGCGCTCGCGGGGCGGGAATACACGGCGCCGGGCGCCGAGATGGAGCAAATGGCCGTCGAAGTGTTCGAAGAAGCGCTCGGCTTCTCCCCTATTGGCATATACGACAGCTTTTTTGAATTAGGGGGCCACTCGCTCAAAGCGACCATGGCGATGAACCTGATCGAAAAACGGACAGGCATCCGCCTTCCGCTGCGCGCGCTCTTTGCATCGCCGACCCCTTCGATGCTCGCAAAAGAACTGGCAAAAGAACTCGCCAAAGAACGGGCTGCATTGGGCCATGGCGAATTCAAACCTATCCCAATAAATGAAAACAAGCAAATATATGCCATGTCTTCCGCGCAAAAGAGGCTGTACATCCTGGATCAAGTAGAGGGCAGCAACACCGTGTACAATATGCCTGTGGCATTCGAAGCAAAAGGCGCCCTCGATCTGAAACGGCTGCAAAGCGCGACGGACGGGCTGATAGAGCGCCATGAAGCTCTGAGGACGAGCTTTGCCCTGATAGGCGATGAAGCAATGCAGATTATCGCCGACGAAGCCTATTGCGAGGTGGAGTATGAAGAGGCGGAAACGGTCGGCGCCGAAGACATGGCGAGATACATCCGCCCGTTTGATTTGAGCAAAGCCCCGCTCATCCGCGTTAAGGCGATAAAGGAGTCACGGGGCGACAGGCATATACTCATGTTTGACATGCACCATATCATAGCGGACGGCGCGACGGCGGAAATCCTGATTTCGGAGTTTTCAAGGCTCTACGACGGCGAGGCGCTGGATCCCCCTAAAGTCCAGTTCAAGGACTATAGCGAATGGATGCTAGGCCGCGATCTTGGGGCGCAAAAGGAATATTGGTTGGACGTGTTCGCGGAAGAGGCGCCCGTCCTGGATTTAGAAGCCGACTACCTGCGCCCGAAAACGCAGGGCTACAAAGGTTCGCAAGTGTCCGCCCGGCTAAGCGGTGAGCAACGCTTTGGAATCGAAGCGCTAAACAGGGACAACGACACGACGGTTTTTATGACGCTGCTCGCGGCTTTCATGGTAGAGCTGCACAAGTACAGCCGCCAGGAAGACATCGTGGTCGGCGTCCCATTATCGGGTAGGGTCCATAAAGACACCGAGTCGGTGATGGGGATGTTCGTGAATACGCTGGCTCTGCGGGGGCGTCCATCCAGGGACAAGGCTTTCATCGAGTTCTTGGCGGAAATAAAAGAGCACGCGCTAGATGCGTATGAAAACCAGGAATATCCATTTGAGGAGTTGGCTGAGAAGGCTGCATCGCGGCGCGACATATCTCGCAATCCATTGTTTGACGTGATGTTTATCGTACAGAACAAAGGCGGCGCCGGGAGCGCCGAGCTGCGCCTGGGAGACACGGCGCTGCGGGCATTGGACATCAAGACAGCTACCGCAAAATTCGATCTGACCCTTCAAGTGCATGAAGTAGAGAGCGAGGGCGGCAGCGGCTACGGTCTTACCCTCGAATACCGCGCAGATCTGTTCACAAAAGCGACCGCCGAGGCCATGCTGGCCCATTACGTCAGCCTTATAGACTCCATTATTGCGAACCCAGGGGCAATGATCTCGGAGCTGGAAATGACCAGCATGCCGGAGCGCGACAAAATACTCGTGAAGTTCAACGACGCATATACCTCATACCAAGGCGACAAAACGATAGCCGAGCTGTTCGAAGAACAGGCCTCTGCAGCGCCGCAAAGCGCAGCCCTGATATTTGAAGGGCAAACGATGACATATGCGGAACTCAACGCGAAGGCGAACAGCCTGGCACATCGGCTGCGGGAACTGCATATAAAACCGGACGATCGGGTCGCCCTCTTGGCGGAGCGCAGCATGGAGGCCATCGTGGGTATATTGGGGACGATCAAGGCCGGCGGCGCTTATGTACCCATCGATCCATATTACCCTGCGGACAGGATCAAATACATGCTCATGGACAGCGCCCCAAAAGCGCTGCTGACATATAGGGCGGCGGCGCCGGGGGGTATTTCTATCCCAACACTGGATTTGGGCGAAGAGGGCTCATATTCCGAAAAAACGGGCAATCCGCCGCGCGTCAACAACCCGAACGATCTGATATACATTATCTACACATCGGGCACCACCGGGAGGCCCAAGGGCGTCATGATCGAGCACCGGGGCGTCTCCAACCTGAAAAAGCAGCTTGGGCGCGGCGCCCCGCACCGGGGCGACACTGTTTTGCAATTCGCCAGCCTGTCATTTGACGCGGCTATGATTGAAATAATATCCTCGCTTCTTTTTGGAGGTGCGCTGTGCATCATCCCCAGCCATGTGCTTCTGGACATAAAGGCGTTTAACGAATATGCCGGCAAAATGGGCGCAAATGTCGCGATTTTAACTCCAGGATATGCTTCGCAAATAGACATACGCCAATACCGCAAAATCATTACAGGCGGCGCCATCCCGGACCGCGACACTGTCATGCGCGCAGATGGCGCGGGCGTCGAATATGAAAATGAATACGGCCCGACGGAAGCGACGGTCCTGGCCTGCAATTGGGAGCACCGGAGGGGGGCCCCCGTGCCTTTGGCCATACCGATTGGGCGGCCGATAGAAAACACGAAGGTTTACATATTGGACGGCATGCGGCTGTGCGGGATCTGCGTGCCGGGCGAGCTGTGCATAGCGGGCGCGGGGCTGGCGAGGGGGTACCTGAACCAACCGGAGTTGACGGTAGAAAAATTCGTAAAAGACCCGTTCGGGGAGGGCCGGCTCTACCGGAGCGGGGACCTCGCGAGGTGGCTGCCGGACGGCAATATCGAGTTTCTGGGAAGGATGGACGAGCAGGTCAAGATACGCGGGTACCGGATAGAGCTGGGCGAGATAGAGAGCGTCTTAAAAAAGCAGCCGGGGGTTGCGGACGCGGCGGTCGTAGCCCGGAAAATCGGGGGGGACGACGCCCTGTGCGCGTACCTGGCGCCAGAACAGGGGCGGCCCCTCGACTTGGCGGGGATCAAAGAAGACTTGAGAAAAGCGCTGCCCGAATTCATGCTCCCCGCGTTCATGACGCAGATAGAGGCCATCCCGTACAACCGGAACGGCAAGCTGGACAAGGGCGCTCTGCCTGCGCCCGACGCGCTCGAAGGGCGCAGCTACACAGCGCCGGCAACGGAAATGGAGCGCGCAGTCGCAGAAGCCTTCGAAAAAATACTGGGGGTCTCCCCTGTCGGGACAGAGGACAGCTTCTTTGAGCTGGGCGGCCATTCGCTAAGGGCGGCCATCGCGGTGAACATGCTGGAAAAATCCACGGGGATACGGCTTGCCCTGAGGTCGATCTTTATGTCGCCGACGCCCTCGATGCTCGCAAAGGAGCTGGAGGCGCTGGGGCATGGCGGTTACAGGCCTATCCCGAAAGCCGAAAAGAAGGACAGCTACCCCATGTCTTCCCCGCAAAAGCGGCTGTTCGTGCTAGATCAAATTGACGGGGGCAGCGCCGCGTATAATATCCCGACGGCGATAGAGGCGAAGGGCGGGTTGGACGCCGACAGGATCCAAAAAACAATGGACGCGTTGATATCCCGCCATGAAGCATTGAGGACAAGCTTTGCCCTGATTGACGGCGAGGCCGTGCAGATAATATCGGACGAGGCCGCCTGCGCCGTCGAATACGCGGAAACGGATATATTCGACATGGGCGAAATGGATAAATTCGTGCGCCCGTTCGATTTGGCGCAGGCGCCGCTCATGCGCCTAAAGCTGATTAAGGAGCGCGGCGGCGGCAGGGACATATTGCTGTTCGACATACATCACATCATATCCGACGGCATGTCAATGGCCATCCTGACCAAAGAGTTCTCGCGGCTCTATAATGGCGAGGCGCCGGAGGCGCCGGAGGCACAGTACAAAGACTACAGCGAATGGATGCGCGGGCGCGACCTGGGGGCCCAAAAGGCATTTTGGATGGAAGCGTTCTCGGAGGAGGCGCCGATCCTGGACTTGGCGACGGACTACCCGCGCCCGCAAACACAGAGCTACAGGGGGGCGAGCGTGTCTGCCGCGCTAAACAGGGAGCAGAGCGCCGGCATAGACAGGATAAACAGGGAAAACGGGACCACGGCTTTCATGACACTGCTGGCGGTTTTCATGGTGGAGCTGCATAAATACAGCCGCCAGGAGGATATCGTGGTCGGAGCCCCGATATCGGGCAGGAGCCACAAAGACACCGAGACGATGTTGGGGATGTTCGTCAACACGCTGGCGCTGAGGGGTTATCCGGCTGCGGACAAAACGTTTGAAGGGTTCCTATCGGAGATTAAGGAGCACGCCCTTGGCGCGTACGAGAACCAGGAATATCCGTTCGAGATGCTGGTAGAGGACGTCGACGCGCGCCGCGACATGTCGCGCAACCCGCTCTTTGATGTGATGTTCGCGATGCAAAACAACGAGAAGGCCGTGTTCCAGATGGGAGGCGCGGAGCTGCGCGCGCTGGAGATCAGCCCCAATACCGCAAAGTTCGATCTATCGTTGCAAGCGGAAGAAACAAGCGACGGCTACAACCTGAGCCTGGAGTATTGCGTGGACTTATATAGCGAAGCCACGGCGTCGGGCATGCTTTCGCATTTCATAAGCCTGCTGGACTCTGTCATAGCGAAGCCCGGCGCGAAGATATCCGAACTGGAAATGACAAGCGCCCGGGAACGAGAGGAGATACTGTCGGGCTTCAACGACACATACGCCAAATACCCGGAGGGCATGACGGCCGTCGGCCTGTTTGAGGAACAGGCCCTGCGGACGCCGGAAAACATAGCGCTCAAATTCGAAAAGCAGACGATGACATACGCGGTTCTGAACGCGAGGGCGAACAGGCTGGCCCACAGGTTAAGGGCCCTTGGCATAAAGCCGGAGAACAAAGTGGCGCTGATAGCGGAGCGCGGCATGGAAATGGTCGTCGGCGTGCTGGGCGTTATCAAGGCCGGGGGCGCCTATGTGCCCATCGACCCCGGAAACCCGGAGGACAGGATCAGGTACATACTGGAGGACTGCGCAGCGAGCGTCATATTGACCTACAGGACAAAAGCGCCGGAAGGGGCAGGCGTATCTGTGTTTGACTTGGATGCGAAGGACGCCCTTGTGCTTGACTTGGATGGGGCGGGCTCATCTGTGCTTGATTTGGAATCGGAGGCCTCATACACGGGCGACGGGCGCAACCCGCCGCGCGTAAACAGCCCCGGCGACCTGGCATACGTCATCTATACATCGGGAACCACCGGTAGGCCAAAGGGCGTCATGATAGAGCACCGGGGCATCGTGAATATGAATCTGTCATATTCCACGACATGCGGACTCGGCAGCGCCGATACATTGCTGCAGTACGCAAGCATCTCATTCGACGAAAGCGTCGCCGATATTTTCGCCACCCTGTCCAGCGGCGCGGCGCTGTGCCTGACGCCGACGCGCGTGGTATACGATTTCGAGGCCCTGCACGGATACATGGAGGAAAACCATGTCACTGTGGCCTCGCTGACGCCAAAAGTCATCGGGGAGCTGCATATAGAAAAGCTCCCGTCGCTCCGCTTGCTGGAGTCCGGCGGGGAGGCCGGCGACATAGCCACCCTGCGCAGGTTGGCTAAAAGGATAACGGTGCTCAACACATACGGTCCGACGGAGTCTACGGTCAACACGTCCATGGCGCCTATATCGCCCGAATGCCCGATACTTACTATCGGCAAGCCCATCACCAACACGCGGATATATGTGTTGAACGGCATGGAGCTGTGTGGTATAGGCGTACCGGGCGAACTGTGCATCGCGGGCGGGAGCCTTGCGAGGGGCTATCTGAACCTTCCGGGGCTGACGGAGGAGAAATTTATCAAAAATCCGTTTGGTGAGGGCCGGCTGTACCGGAGCGGGGATTTGGCGAGGTGGCTGGCGGACGGCAACATAGACTATCTGGGCAGGCTGGACGACCAGGTAAAGCTGCGCGGGTTCAGAATCGAATTGGGCGAAATCGAGAGCGTCCTGAAAAAACAACCGGGTGTGGCGGACGCGGCGGTCACTATCCGGGAAGTCGGCAATGACAAAAGCCTGTGCGCCTACCTGACGGCGGAGCAGGGGACGTTACTCAATATACCGGCGATCAAAGAGGGGCTCGGGTACGAGCTGCCCGAATACATGATTCCCGCATTCATGACCCAAATAGTGATCTTGCCGCTCAACCGGAACGGTAAGCTGGATAAACGCGCGCTGCCGGAACCGGACGCACTGTCCGGGCGCGAATACACGGCGCCAAGGACCGACATTGAGCGCGCGGTGATCGCGGTATTCGAGGATATCCTGGGCATATCGCCCGTCGGGATCGAGGAAAGCTTCTTTGAATTGGGGGGCGACTCAATCAAGCTGATTAGGGCGGTATCGAAACTGCGCGAACAGGGCTACCACTTCGAAGTGGCGAATATGATGCGGCTGCGAACCGCAAAACTGATCTGCGAGCATTACAGGGCCGCCGTCAAAGCAGTCGCGCGGGATGTCCCGAGGCCTGGCCGCGCTGTACAAGGCTTCGGCAGTCCGGACGGCGGCGGTCTGGGCGATGGCGTTACGGGCGTCGGCCTTGCGGGCGACGACATACAAGGCGCGCACATCAAAGCCTCCATGCAAAATCTTATGCGCGAATACGGCGGTATCTATATGAGGGGCGAGCGTTTTTCCCCATTCCGGGCATTGTTTATGCATAGAATATTTTTGTCCGATTTTAACAACATACTCGTAAACTGCATAGAGATAAATAGCCCGGCGGACGCCGCGCACACGGCCCTGCAGGCGATTATAGCCTCCCAGGGCGCATTGAGGACCAGATATAACAATGAAGCGCAATGTTTTGAAGAATTTGGGTATTGCGGCGGTTGGGAGATACCGGAGTTGGACATTCGCGACTATTCCTGCGACTTGGACATGTGCGTTGGCATATTCGCCAAATCCGCATATGAGCTGGATTTCCTGGCTGAAAATATGCTGCTTTCCCGATTGCTGCTCATAAAAATAGACGAGGAACACTGTGCGCTGCTGAGCGCGATCCACCATTCGATTTGGGACGGGGTGTCCCAGGACCTCATGCTGATACTGATAAACGATTTTATGGAAAAGGGGCCAGATGCGCTCAAAAACTATTCCTATGCGCAATATTGCACAGCCGTTTGGAACCAGCAAAAGGCCCGCAGCGCCGGTGTAGGCATCGGCATCGGCAGTGGCGATGGCGGTTTCGATAGCGGTTTCGATGGCGGTTTCGATGTAAGCGGCGGCGGCAGTGGCAATGGTCTCTTTGGAAGCGAAGGAGATGGCCTTTTCAGTGGCGATTGGGATGGATATGGCGATGGGGATGCATATGGTGATGGAGATGAAAATTTAACAACGGCGGAAGCGGCGGCGGATACGGCGGAGGATGCGGAGCTGTTTTCGGAATTTTCGGAACTCGCGCGCGAGGCATCAGAACTGAACACCCACAAAAACCCCGCATATCGGGTCGATATCCGCGCGGCCCTGAACGACGCCCAAAAAGACAGGTTCGTGGGCGCCCCGGTTGACACCGCGATGGCGCTACTGGTTGACCTCATATACGGCAGTTTCCGCCCGCGCCTGTCGGCTATCCCGTTCACCACTCTGCGCCACAACCGGAACGCACGGAACAGCGGTATGCTGGGCATGACGCTGAGCGTTGATTTCGCGTTGTTTGATATTGAGGCGCAGCGTCAAAAAGCGGGCGTTTCGGCAAAGTACCCGGCAGCCGATCATTTTTCGCCAAACGAAAGCGTTACCGAAATTTCGCAAAATTATGAAAACGTCCTGTCCAGCATACCCATCATCAACTATCTGGGGATTTTTGGCGCATCAGGCGGCGCTGGAGGCTCGCTTACGCAAGTGTCGCCGGACGATCCGTTCGTGGAGATCGAATACATAGAATCGGGGGACAATGACGTCTATATCGAGTACTTTGTACAGGGCAATACCTTGAACGCATGCATTTTAGGACTGGACCTGGAAAAAGGCGCCATTATAGACGCAATAAATAAAATATGATCCGGCGCTATGGCAACAACGGTAACCGCTAGTATATATCGGACGATCAGATCAACAAGGGAGGGCGACGACAAATGGAATATGTATCCGACTACAGCAAACTTCTCGAACTTGGCAATCTTCACGAATATTTGAAATATATATCGGTCAAGCATCCGCGCAGCTATGTCTACCAAGAGCTTAAAGGAGAAAGCGTCATATCGCATACGTACAAGGATCTGGCCAATGATGCCCGGAGGGCCGGCAACTACCTATTAAAAAATGGGTACAGCAACCGGCACATATCGCTTATCGGCAATTTCAACTACGAATGGCTGACGTATTTTTTCGCGCTGCTGTACTCCGGCAATGTCGTCGTCCCGATAGATTACGGTCAGTCCCGCGAGAGGATCCTCGACTTGGCCATGAGAGCGGACGCAAACGTGATAATCGCGCGTAAAAAAATCCTCTCGGGCGACCGCGAAATCGTCGTGGACGAAAATATTCGCAACATCATCTACTTTGAGGATTTGGACAGCATTATAAAAAATGATGCCTTTGAGGTCGCCGATGGGGCATATGCCCCCCCGACGCAGGACACGACCGCGATGATCATGTACACTTCCGGTACGACGGGCATAAGCAAAGGCATCTTGCTGACGCACAAGAACATCCTGCACAACGCGATAGCAACGGCGTCGCGCATCGGGGAGCACGCGTTTGAGCCGGGGAGGACTTCGCTGGCGCTGCTTCCGCCGTTTCATATGTTTTGGATCGCTGCGGGGATATTTGCCACATTTTACTATGGGGACACCCTTTGCGGCAGCGAAAACACGCTAAAAGACATCGAGCGGCTCATCAAGACGTTCAGGCCTACATGCCTCATATCGGTTCCGCAGATTGCCGATGGCATCCACAAAAAAATATGGGCGATGGCCAAAAGCACAGGCAAGGAAAAAACGTTGCGGACGGCGTTGAAAGTCAGCAACACGCTAAGAAAAATCAAAATCGATCTCCGTCCAACCCTGTTCAAAAGCATAACGGAATCATTCGGCGGCAATCTGCATACGATGATATGCGGCGGCGCTGCGGTGGACGAACAGGTGATAAAAGAGATGTCTGACTTTGGGATAACAATCCTTGTCGGCTACGGGGTCAACGAGTGCTCTTCCATCGTGTCCGTCAACCCGCCCGAGAGGCAAAAAAACGGCTCGATAGGCCTTCCGATCCCGGCGCCGTTCTGCCGTGTAAAAATAAAGGACGATGAGATTATGATCAGCGGGAGCATTGTGATGAGCGGCTATTACAACGACCCCGAGGGGACGGAAGAGGCGTTTGACGGCGAATGGTTCAAGACGGGCGACATTGGCCACATCGACGAGGACGGCTATTTATATATTACGGGCCGCAAGAAGAACCTGATTATCCTAAGCGACGGCAACAACATATCCCCAGAGGAGCTGGAGGCGCAAATACGCGAGTCCCCTATCGTGGACAGCGTCCTTGTGCATGTCAAGGAAAGCAGCCGGGCCAAGGTGCTGCACGCGTCGGTATATCCGAATGCGCAATACTGCGAAGCCAATGCCATAACGGACGTCAAGGGCGAGCTCATGCGGCTGATTTCCCAGATGAACGCCGAAAACCCCAGGTATATGGAAATCTTCGACGTGGATGTCAGGGACGCCCCTTTCGAAAAAACTGCGATTGGAAAAATCAAGCGGTACTTGTATACAAACGAATCAATTAACACCTAACCGATACAGAGTTCATATCAGGAGGCGCTAATGACTGAGTCAGATATTGAACGCGGCTTAAGCGAGGTTCTGGCGAGCTATACGGAGTTTGACATGAAGACGGCCGACCGGTCGACGTCACTGCGCGAGGACCTCGGGCTTTCTTCGTTCGACTTGATTACATTGATTACACAATTGGAAGAACGGTTTTCGATCAGCATCGACGATATGGACATACTGTCCGATATTAAGACATTTGGCGATGCTGTGGATATGATCGCCGGTTTGGGCCTGTCCGCCGCCAGATGACAAACAGCGTCTGTATTTATCTGTTCGACAAAGTCGACACTTTGGGTGAACACTTTGTTGCAGAAAACATTGACAGGCTTCCCGCGTTTCGGAAGGCGCGCTGTATGCGTTACCGTCGCGAGGCGGACAAACAGGCGTGCATCATCGCCTATATGATGCTGCAAAAGGGGCTGTACGATAAATATGGGATTTTGGGGCCTGTTGCGTTTATATATAACTGCCACGAAAAACCGTACTTAAAGGACTATCCCCATATTTTTTTCAACCTCAGCCATTGCGAACAGGGGATAGTCTGCGCCGTCGCCGATTTCGAAATTGGGATAGATATTACCGACATACATCCGTACGACCCCGCCATCGCGGACATGGTCTGCGGGGCAGGCGAGCTGCGCCTCTTGGCGGGGGCCGCCGACCCGGCGCGGGCGCGGCTGTTCTGCCGGATGTGGGCGGCGAAAGAGAGCTACGCAAAAGCGCGGGGCATCAGCGTTGCAAACGTATTAAAATTCGAAGCGCCGGAGAGCGCGGTCACGCTTTGGGAATGGGAAAAATACATCGTCGCCCTGTGCAGCAAAAATCACAGGGCGGACGACCTTCATGTCGAGTGGCTCAACTGCACAAGCCCGCCATCGTTTGAAAACTCCATATTCAATATCTGCGTATAAAAAGACAGCGGGGCGTATGTGCGATCGTCGATGAGCTCTGCTGCGGCGTCGAGTTTTGTGGGCACTGCTCTGCCGACGGCGTACTCGTCGGAGCCGATTGTCACATAAATCGCCACGCCTACGCGCGCCGTGTTCGTCTCGGCGTCCCATGCGATGCTGTGCCCCAGCGACTCCGCGACCGCGCGCAGCGGCAGCATAATGGTCCCGTCGGGCTTGACGACGGCTTCTGCGCCGTGGAGACGCGCTCCATTCACGAATAAGGGGACGCCCAGCTTATCCAAAACTACTGCGTCCTCGACCTGCGCAATCGGCGGCAGGCTCCTGGTCGTGATTGCGTAGTATGCTATGACGGCGCGGCCTATGAACGCTGTGGCGCCAAAACTGCCGCTGTTGTTTGTGCCGCCGCCCGGAGGCGTCCCGCCCGGCACAGCCCCGCCGCTCTGCATCACAACGGTGGTATTATACGAAACATTCAGTACAATAGAGCCGTCCGACGCGCGCCCCTCGTCGTCGACTATGCCCACAAACGCGGCGCGGGGGCTGCCCGCGTCTTTCACGACGACTACCGTCGCCGCATAGCGGGCGGGATACTGCAGCGAAACGATCAGCGGCGCCGTATAGTATGCGTCCACATCGGCCCCGACTATTAACGCGTCGGCGCCGGCCAGGCCATTCAAGTCGGAAAAGACGGTCCGGTCTTCATCTATCAGAAAGTCCACGTCGCCGCCTTCCACGTTCGTAACACGGATAAACCGCTGGCTTTGCCATTCGCCAATCAATGTGATTGCCCCGGAAAATTTTGAATAAGCCGCTTCACCAGCGCAGTCCGCAATGCCCGCACCCGCGCCATCAACCGCGCCAATATCTACCCCGGCGACATTATCGCCCACAGCCATTATGCCGGGCGCAGTGTCGACCTCGACCGGGGCCACGATATTATCGCCCACAGCCATAATACCGGGCGAAGTGTCCACCTCCACAGGTTTGTGATCGCCCGCGCCAACGACGCTCTCGCCTGCGAAAACACCGGCGACGGGCAGCGCCAATACTGCCAACGCCAGCATCGCCAATACAACGAATTTTATAATACTCATTTATATTCCTCCAAATCTTTTTTCACTACACAACGCATCGCATCATAATAAATTAAATTTGAACCCGCCGAGCAACCACCACTGTCATTGCAAGTTTAACCCTCAACCTCACTCAATCATTACGGGTTTGACCTGCAGCACCCCACCACCGTCATTGCGGGCTTGACCCGCAATCTAGCATTAAAAAAGCAAACGGCTGCACATTGATATATATCAACGAACCGCCGTATGCAACCTTAAAGTTTACTGACAAATTCATTACAGCCTTGACCCACGCATCATTGCGGGCCTGACCCGCAATCTCACGCCGTCATTGCGAACCTGACCCACGCGTCATTGCGGGCTTGACCCGCAATCTAGCTCCGTGCAAGCCTCCTCTATACGCTATATCTCCGCCACCGTCCCGTCAACCTGGTAGCGCGGTGTGTACTGCATGAACTCATACGGGTAGCGCGCCATCGCCTCCTCGTCCAGGTCTATGCCCAGCCCCGGCCCCTCCGGCAGCGCGAAGTACCCATCGGACGGCTTGAACGAAATGCCCTTGACGATGTCCGTCCTCGACCACACCGAGCCCGACGCGAACTCCAGTATCACAAAATTTTGCGATGCCGCGCAGACCTGCAGGCTCGCCGCCGTCGCGACCGGCCCATTCGGGTTGTGCGGTGCGAACTTGATGTGGTACGCCTCCACCATCGCGTCAATCTTCATGATCTCCGTGATGCCGCCGCAATGGCAGATGTCTGGCTGGGCAATGTCGAGCAGCCTCTCGTTGACCACCTCGCGGTACTCGAAGCGGCTGAACAGCCTCTCCCCTGCGGCGATGGTCATCGCCGGCACGGCCTCGCGGAGCTGCCGGTACGCCAGCATGTTCTCGGGCGGGATCGGCTCTTCAAAGAAATAAATGCCAAACGGCTCGGCGGCCAGCATCTGCTTGATGGCCACAGCCGGCGACGACTGCCCGTGGTTGTCGATCGCAATGTACTTGTCCGGCCCCATCGCCTCCCGTATATCGCCCAGGCGATCCTTTGCGGCAGACAGGAAACGCAGTGGGTCGTACACGTCAATCCCCCCGCCGCCAAGGCCGGTCTTTATGCCGGCAAAGCCGTCGTCCACGGCCTTCTTCGCAGACTCGGCGTTGCCCGCGTGCGTGTACGTGAGGATTTTGTTCCGCACCGCGCCGCCCAGCAGCTTGTAGACGGGGACATTGTGGAGCTTGCCGTTGATGTCCCACAGCGCTTGATCGATGCCGCTGATGGCGGACATGTGGATGAAGCCGCCCTTCCAGAACCCATGGCGGTACATCTGCTGCCAGATTTTATTGATATTGCGTGGGTCCTCGCCGATGACGCTGCGCTGCGCGAGGACGAGTATACACTGCTCGACGGCCTTGGTCTGCCCCTCGACACTAGCCTCCCCCCACCCGTACACGCCCTCGTCCGTCATCACCTTGACAAACAGCCAGTTCTGTCTGCTCGCCGCGACCAGATAAGTCTTGACATCCGTAATTTTCATGGTAAACCCCTCTCCTGATATTCATTATTATGCTTTTCATATTTTAATTGATATATCGCCAAAAAAATAATATCATCTGCATTATGCAGCATAATATAGCACTATATAGCGTTATATAGCGTTGTTTTGCATTTTATTCAATTTATATTCTAACAGGAATGGCGCAAAAGGGGGAGAATAATATTGAAAATAGCTGACTTGACGGTGCGGGAGTTTCATGTGAAGTCCTACACGATGACGGATATTTGCGCGCACGGGCATCCCGGGTCGGAGAGCGACTCAGCCGCGTTTATGATGACTCTGGTCGCCGAGGACGGCACGGAGGGGCATTATTTTTCGTCGTCGTTCCATGCCGTGCCCAGCGAGCGCTACAATGTCCCAGCCGGAAGCTTCAGCATGGTCCGGACAAAGGGGATGTCGACGCCGGAGATACTGCGGAGCGTGGTTAAGACCATGGTCGTTGGGGAGGATGTTTTCGCCAGGGAGAAGGTCTTCAACAAGCTGTTCCAGATGCAGCGGCTGAACGGCGCCATCTCCGATCGGATACTGGCCTATGTGGACTGCGCCATGTGGGACCTGGCGGGGCAGATAACGGGGCAGCCTGTCTATCGGTTGCTGGGCGGCGGCCACCGCGAGCGCGTCAAGGCGTACGCCAGCTCAATGGTCGGGGACCACTACGAGGGCGGTTTGAATACGCCGGAGGACTACGCCAATTTCGCGGAGCAGTGCAAAAAGGCCGGCTATCAGGCGTTCAAGCTGCACACATGGGCGGAGAGGGACTGGGACGACGCCACCATCCGCGCCAAGGGCGACTGGAAGCACGACCTGGAGGCGTGCGAGGCGGTGCGCGGGCGGGTCGGGCCGGACATGGCGCTGATGCTTGACTGCTACCACTACTACGACCGCCACGACGCATTGCAACTGGGGCTGGGGATCGAGCGGCTGGGCTACGCCTGGTTCGAGGAGCCCATGGACGAATACAGCGTGTCGTCGTACAAATGGCTGTGCGAGAACCTGAAAATCCCGGTGTGCGGGCCGGAAGTGGCGCTCGGCAAGCTGCAGACGCGGGCGGAATGGATTGCGCGGGGGGCGTGCGACATTGTGCGGACGGGCGCTTTCGACGTCGGCGGGCTGACGCCGTCAATGAAGATCGCGCACTTGTGTGAGGCTTTCGGGCTGCCGCTGGAGGTGCATTCGCCGGGGCTGGCCAACCTGCACATGTTGGCGGCGCTCACCATTCCGGGCGAATATTACGAGACGGGGCTACTGCACCCATTCCTGAAAAGCGTGACGCCGCCGTGGCTCAACCGGCAGATAGACGAGGTAGACACCGATGGGTATGTCCATGTCCCGCAGGGGCCGGGGATGGGCTGGGACATCAACTACGATTATATCGAGGCGAATGAAATAAATAAAATACATTAATGAGAATGGGCGAATATGATAATAGGCAAATAAGATAATTAGCAAAAAAGATAATAAGCAAATAAGATAATAGACTAATAAACTGATAAATTATTAAGTTAATTGGCTGATAAATTAATAAGCTAGTAGGTTGTAAAATTAATAGGATTATATACTTATAGGCTAATAAGCAAAATTGGAGGGTTTTGACTATGCAAAATATTGGCAATACAGGCGTAGGGGCGGAAGACGTCGCGCTGGCGCATGTCAACACGCATTCAAGGCCGTCGCAGCTCAAAATCACGGACATGAAGGTGTGCGACCTCGGGCGCCCGTTCAACACGACGCTGATAAAAATCATGACGAACCAGGGCATCGAAGGCTACGGGCAGGTCCGCGAGGGCGGCAGCAGGCTCTACGCAACCATGCTGAAGCGCCTGCTGCTCGGCGAGAACCCATGCAATGTCGACCGCCTGTTCCGGCGCATCAAGCAGTTCGGCTACCACTCGCATCAGGGCGGCGGGGTGAGCGGCGTCGAAATAGCGCTGTGGGACATCGCGGGCAAGGCGTATGGCGTCCCGGTGTGGCAGATGCTCGGCGGCAAGTTCCGCGACAAAATACGCATATATTGCGACACGGACGTGCGCGGCAAGCCTGACGGCAAGGTGATGGGCGGCGCGTTGAAAAAACGCATCGAGGAAGGTGGATACACATATTTAAAGATGGACCTCTCTTGCGACGAGCTGCTGATTGGCATACCGGGCGCACTGTCGGCTCCGCTGGGCTTCATAGAGGATTACGAAAACGCGCAGGGGCAGCAGTGGCGGATGCGCGCGCCGGAGTACCTAGCGAACTGTACGCCGGACGAGCGGCTGGACAGGCTCGCCGAAAGGCGCCGCGTCACCGACATCGCGTCGATACCCGGCCCGTTCACATCGATCAATCTGACCGAGATGGGCCTCGACATCGTTGAGCAGTATGTAGTAGATGTACGCGGGGTCATCGGGTACGACGTGCCGCTCGCCGTCGACCACTTCGGCCACATCAGCGTCGGCGACTGCATCAAGCTCGCCGAGCGCCTCGACAAGTACAACCTCGCCTGGTACGAGGACATGGTGCCGTGGTACATGACCGAGCACCTGGCGGAGATTCAGAGCCATTCAAAGACCCCGCTGTGCACGGGCGAGGATATTTACCTCAAAGAAAACTTCATGCCGCTGTTCGAGAAGCGCGCCGTCAAGATCATCCACCCCGACATCATCTCCACGGGCGGGATTTTCGAGACGAAGAAGATAGGCGACATCGCCCAGGACTTTGGCGTCCCCATGGTGATCCATATGAACGAGACGCCTGTCGCGTGCATGGCGGCGGTCCAGGTCGCCGCCACAACAGAGAATTTCCTCGCGCAGGAGTTCCACCACCACGACTACCCGTGGTGGTCAAACCTTGTGAAGACAAAGGACAGCCCCATCGTGCAGAACGGCTTCATCAACGTGCCGGACGAGCCCGGCATCGGCATCGAAAGTCTAAACGACGATGAAATAAAGGAACACCTGCACCCAATCGTAAACGGCTTCTGGGAAGGCACGGACGAATGGGACGACTGGTACGCCATGGACAGGATATGGCTATAAAACATTATTAGGAGGCTTGCGTTTATGAAACTGTATAACAAGGACGATGTGATACAACTGACGCCGTTATGGAAAGGCGAGCGCTTTGACGACGGGCGCCCGCGCGTGCCGAACGACATTGTGCGGCGCATATCCCACACGACGGTGACGGAAATGTGGAAGCCGCTGTACATGCGCGGCTTCAAATACCAGTTCGAACGCGGTTTCCACCGCACGAACCCGGACAGGGCGGCCATGTGCGGCAGGGTCGTCACGGCGGCGTTTCTGCCTACGCGCCCCGACCTGCACCGATATCTCATGGACTTCGGCCACAATGTCGAGGGACGCAAGGGAAACTTCAATCAGTGGGCGCTTGAGGACCTGGTCGAAGGCGACGTGGTCGTATACGATATGAAAGACAAGGTATACGAAGGTTGCCCGCTCGGCGGCAATCTGACCAACCTGATTGCCAACAAAACCGGGCAGGGCGCCATCACATTCGGCGGGATGCGCGATCTGGAGCAGGTAATGGAGATCAAGAACGCACAGTTCTTCTACCGCGACACGGACCCGACGCCGTTCATGGACACTATGATCATCGGCATCAACGTGCCGGTTAAAATCGGCGCAGCGGTCGCCATGCCCGGCGACATAGTGCTGGGGACTGCCGGGGGCGTCATCTTCATACCGCCGCACCTGGCGGAGATATGCGCGATCGACGCAGAAAAGGCGCATGTGCGCGACATATGGGGCTTCGAGATGATCAAGACCGGCACGTATACGGCGGCGCAGATGGACTCCGCGTGGGAGACCGGTATGTGGGAGGATTTCGTCAAATGGCTGGGCGCGTCGGAGAACGCGGCGCCGTATGTGCATTTGAACTTCGACAAGGAGCTGGCCGACTGCCGCGCCGGCGTTGTGCGGCGGGGCAAGGAGGCGTTCTACTACGACGCGGACGCCGAATCGCCCGGCCTGATGGAAGCAGGCGGCGGCGGCGCAGGCGGGACGAGCGCAAACAGCAACGGAAGCGCAACCGTAGAAACGCGCTGGTAAACCACCTACGCGAATACGCATAAATCATCATAGGGGCAAATCCCCTTGCTAGAGCAAACTGTCCTTGTAGGGGCGGATTCCATATCCGCCCGAATTATGGAGGTAAAAATGAATAAACCCATTAACTGGGGCATCCTCGGGCTTGGGAGGATCGCCAACGACTTTGCGCACTGCCTGCGCGACATGCCCGACGCGCGCCTGGTGGCCAGCGGATCGCGCGACATAGCGAAAGCCCGCGAATTTTGCGGTAAATACGGCGGTAAGCCGTACAGCAGCTACGAAGAACTCGTCAACGACCCGGACGTCGACGTGATCTACGTCGCGACCCTACACCACATGCACGAGGAACACACCAAGCTCGCCCTGCGCGCCGGCAAGCACGTCCTGTGCGAAAAGCCCATAGCCTTAAACGAGGCGTCGGCAGCCAGGATGTACGAAGAAGCAGAAAAACACGGCCTGTTCCTGATGGACGGACTGTGGTCGCGCTTCTTCCCCGCCTGGGAATTCGCCAAACACGTCATAGACAGCGGCGAGCTGGGCAAGATAATGGCGATCAACTCAATCACATCGTGGGGCGCGACGCCGCTGGGCCCGGAACACCGAATCTTTAATCTGAATCTATCCGGCGGCGCCTTGCTCGACGGGGGCATATACAGCCTTGCGGCGATGAGCGTATTGCTCGGGGCGGACGCGTACCCGGCGTCCATAAAAGCGTTCACGGAGATCGGCCCGACCAGGGTCGACGATTGCGATGGCGTTATGATGCAGTACCCGTCGGGCGTCATTTGCACTATGCTGTGCGGCCTGCGCAGCTCGTTGCTTGTCACGAACGTCCTGTGCGAAAACGGGACGCTGACGATCCCAAACCACAGGAACCCGCACAACGTGGAAGTGCAAGCCCGCAACGCGCGTCCGGGCTTTAGGGGCGCGGGGGCGACAGACTACAGATTCCCATATGCCGACGAAGGCTTCCAATTCGAAGCGGCGCATGTGAACGACTGCCTCAGAAAAGGCTTAACGGAGTCGCCGCGCGTCACAAAAAAGGAGTCGTTGGCGCTTATGCGCATATCCGACGAAATCCGCCGCCAGGCGGGGTTCGTCTACCCATTTGAATAAGCATTGAGCGCAAAGCACGTCTTGAGCGAAAAGCGCGTCTTTTACGGATGGAAAATCGTCGCAGCCAGCGTCGTTATTTTGGCTGTCGGGCTGGGCATGTTCTTTAGCACGAACAGCCTGTTTGTGATCCCTGTCTGCGAGTCGTTTGGTGTGTCTCGGGGACAGTTCACCATGCACCGGACCATCATCACGGTTGTCAGCGCGTGCACGCTACCATTTTACGGCAAGGCTATCACGCGGATCGGCGCGAAAAAAATACTCCTGTGCGGCATTTTTATGATTGGCATTGTCACTTTTTTATATTCGTTTGCTAACAGCCTTTTGCATTTTTATATCTTGGCTTTTATCAACGGCATCTTTCACAATACCGTCAGTTTTATGGTTATAGGCATACTTATCGGCAACTGGTTCGCCGATAAAAAAGGGACAGCCACCGGGCTGGCTTTTGCCGGAAGCGGCCTCGGCGGCGCTGTAATGATACCAATTGTGAGCCGTATCATCGAAGCGGCAGATTGGCGCTTTGCCTATAGGTTCATGGGGGTGTTTGGGATTGTGTCGCTGGTTCCAGTGATATGTCTTGTTATCAAGGACGCGCCGGCGCAATTGGGACTAATGCCATATACCATATCGAATAATACACAAGGGGCGCCCCGGAGCGCAAACAACACTGCCCGCAGCCTGTCGGCAAGGGAAGCATTCAAAACAAGCATTTTTTGGATGCTGGCCATAGGATTTTTCATGATAGGCGGATTCGGCTCCCCAACAAATACGCATTCCACGGCGTTTCTACTGGACCTGGGCTATCCGATCGCGACTGTGTCCGCTGTTGTGGCTATTTTTATGACATTTTTATCAGTTGGTAAGATCCTCCTGGGCTTGGTATACGACCGATTCGGCAGCATGGCGGGGGCCGTATTGATCTCCATATGCTGTTTTATTTTTCCGGTCGCGGCGTTGTTGTCCCACATGCCCGCGTTTCCTTGGGTATACGCCGTAACGGTCGGGATTGCGAGCTGCGGCATGTCGGTGCCGGTCCCCATCCTGATCGACAGGTATTTCGGTTCAAAAGACTCTCCGGTTCTGTTCAGCGCATTTACTTTTTTGATGACGCTCAGCGCCGCCGTTTCGGTGCCGCTGATGGGGGCGATATTCGATAACATGGGGACCTACCGGTTGGCATGGCTGGCATTTATGATATTTGCCGTCATTATTTCAATATGCATGGTATCCGCCGAATTTTTGCACAGGCGGAAGACGCCCTTGCACTACTCGTAAGGCGCGCTGTCTTCAACGCGCCGATATGCGCCCAAGCACTCGTAGGGCGCGCTGTCATCTCCAGGTTGATATGTGCCCATACACTCGCTGGTCGCGCTGTTCTCACCGCGCCGATGTACGCAATGCTCGCTTCTACGGTATTTTTTCAATCATTATCAACGACACGCTTTTGACAGGCATGTCAAAACGCAGCGCTATTTTACCATCCATTGGCTGCTCAATTACTGCTTCTGGGCAGAGCTGTTCCAGGCCGTCCCTTGCCTTGATGGCGTCGTATTGCGCGCCATCCGGATAGTCGGGCCTGCCCTGCCTGACCCATTCCGCGTAAGCGTTTGAATGGTCTTTGTCCACCCGGTAGTGCCTAATCCTGTATGGCCCGCCGAAAGGCAGGTTTTCCACAGTTAAATCAATATTATAAACGCCGTCTTCGTCCCAAGTATCTTCGTGGCAAAAGATCAGCGCCTGCAGCGACTGCGCCTGTGCCGCCTGTTCCGCTTGCGTTGACCGCTCAGCCTGTGCCGCCTGCGCTGCCTGTGCCGCCTGCGTTGACCGCTCCGCCTGCGTTGCCAGCATTTCATCCCCGGCTCCGCCAAGCGTCGCCCAGCCGCCAATTTGCGCGCCTTCCCCCTCCCCTGTCCCCCAGTCGTCGCCGAAAGCCAGGGGCGAGCGATCCATCGACGAATCAAAGCCGACACGCCACTGCCCCAGTTTGGCCAGTATCTTGAACGTATTGAACATCGCCTTGTCTATACCTTGCGTGGAAAATGTCCTGGTGCCCTCGAAGCAGCGCTCGCCCTCAAACATGAACGCCCATGCCAGCGGCCGAAAGTCCATGCCCATCTCCTGCGCCAAGTCATTAATGCCTTTGTATGACGATGCAACATAGGACGCGTAGTATTCGGTGTTCCGAAAATTGAACGCAGGATTGTCGAAGCGCCCGCCCGCCGCCCAGCCGTCTGGG
>Ga0099364_10001986_pt1 | contig 32977 bp, 29 predicted proteins | sample TergutTh196P3_FD_73070 | JGI IMG/M metagenome (GOLD analysis project Ga0099364, IMG submission 73070) | Microcerotermes parvus P3 segment gut microbial communities from Pointe-Noire, Republic of the Congo - Th196 P3 | ecosystem: Host-associated > Arthropoda: Insects > Digestive system > Gut ... | reverse complement strand
ACATGCTTGCCATCGGCGCAAGTGCCTTTACTTCATCAAAGTTTAACTTTGATTCCATGTTAACAACCTGCCCTCCCCTCTGAGCAATAAGGCTCATTACATCACCGACGAACTCCCCGGGGGAGATAAGATTCACCGCCATAATCGGCTCAAGCAAAATCGGGGAGGCGTTTCTGCAGAGCTCGTCAAAGCCAAGGCTTGCACATGCTTCAAAGGCGAATTCCGTGGCGGTGGTTTCGGAGTAACCGGCATCAAGGACTGTTATACCGATGTCTATGCAGGGGTATCCCAGCACTATGCCGGACTGAAAGGCCGATGTTATGCCCCTCTCAACGGCATTTTTAATCTCTTCGGGGATGCCGCTTTTCTTAACAGCCCAAACATAACGGTTCCCTGAGCCGCGCTCCAGAGGCTCTGCTTTCAGAGTCAGGGATGCTGCATTGTCCTTCCCTGCAATAATTTTAGAGAAGGTTTCGGTTCTTTCTGTGGTAATAGAGACGGACTCACGGTAGGTCACCTGGGGGTTTCCCACCTTTGCGCCAAGGTTATACTCTTTTAGAATTCTTGTTATAAGGACATCGAGGTGGAGTTCTCCCATTCCCGAAATGATGAGCTGTCCTGTTTCCTCGTTTTCTCTTGCAAGGAAGGTTGGATCTTCTTTGGAGATGATCGCAAGAATTTCTTTGAGTTTCTCTAAATCGGAATGGTTTTTCGGCTCAACGGCAACAGATATTACCGGCTCGGGAAATTTCAGGTTTTCAAGGAGAATTGGCCAGCCCTCGCTACCGATTGTATCCCCTGTCTGAGCAAGCTTCATTCCGATAATTACACCTATGTCTCCTGCAGTAAGGGCATCCATCGGTTCATGCCTGTTTGAATGCATGCGCAAAATCCTGTTTGCCCTTTCCCTCTTCTTTTTCCCAATATTAAAGATTGTTGCTCCGGGCTTGAAAGAACCGGAGTACATCCTTATATAACAAATACTTCCCGCTTCTCTATCATTTTGAATCTTAAAAACAAGTCCAAGGGGCTGGCCGGCAGGATTACATGGCACGGGAATTTCTTCTTCTTTTTTCTGCGAAAACCCTACGACCGGTTCTATTTCATCCGGCGCAGGAAGATAATCAACAACGGCATCAATTAAGGGCTGTACTCCCATATTACGCCTTGAGGCTCCTGCGAAGACAGGGAAAATGCTTCGGCTGATTACGGCCTTCCTAAGCTCTGCCCTTAAAAAACCGGGGCTTAGTTCTTCCCCTGCAAGATATTTTTCTGTAACAAGGTCAGAGACGGCAGAGAGTGCATCAATCAGATATTCACGCCATTCACTTGCAGCAGCCTCTCTCTCCCCTGCAATGGGTGAAAATTCCATAATTTCGCCATCACTTGAAGAATCCCAACGAATTTCCTTCATCTCGATTAGATCGATAACACCCTCGAAGCTGCTTTCCGCTCCTATGGGAATCTGCAGAGCAATTGCATTTGCTCCAAGCTTTGCTCTTATATCTTCAAGGACTGCGAAAAAGTTTACACCAAGCCTGTCCATCTTATTTATATAACCTATGCAGGGAACCTTATACTTTGCAGCCTGTCTCCAGACCGTCTCTGTCTGAGGTTCAACCCCCTGGACGGCATCAAAGAGTGCAACAGCACCGTCGAGCACCCTAAGACAGCGCTCAACCTCAGCAGTAAAATCCACATGACCCGGGGTATCAATAATATTTATCCTGTATCGGGGACCGGAATTTTTTTCGCCGTTAAATGACCTCTGCCAATAGGTTGTGGTTGCAGCACTTTGGATGGTAATGCCCCTTTCCTGCTCCTGCTCCATCCAGTCCATTATTGCTTCACCGTCATCCACTTCGCCTATTCTATGACTTCTGCCTGTATAGTAGAGAATTCTTTCGGTGGTTGTTGTTTTACCTGCATCAATATGTGCCATGATGCCGATGTTACGCATGCTTCCAAGCAAAAAACTCATTCCTGATTTTACCTTGATTAGTGTCCCAATGTTAAGGCGTGTGCGCACATAATGACAAAAAATTGATAATCGGCTACTATTCGAAAATGGAAAAGAAACTATCATACGTCCTTGTGACCCCCCATTCCATGAGGAAGAGCAGAACAGGCGGAGTAATATCACGGCTGCTTTCACAGACAGATTTGGAACTCGTCGGAGCGCAGATTATCGCCCCGGATGAGAAATTCGTGAGTGAGTATGCGGCTTCTATACGTCAGCAGGAAGCGTCGGGACTTAGCACGGGGCAGGAATTGCTTGCATCATACATCGAGAACAATCTTGGCCCTACAAACGGAAAGCCCCACCGTTCCCTGCTGCTGGTTTTCCGCGGCATAGACCCCTGCAGGAAGCTCTCGGAAGTTTGCGGCGCACTCTTTCACGAGACTCAAAGCTCAGAGACTTTCTCGGGTGAAACAATCAGAGACACTTATGCAGACCTGATTATGGACAGGAAAGACCCTGAGAAAGTTATCTATTTTGAGCCTGCTGTTTTAACCCCAAGGCATCAGAAGCTTGCAGACATGAATATGGCCCATTTTTATGAAAACTTTAAGGACTGCGATAACCTTGTGCACAATATGACCTATTTAGATATGTCAAAGATTGAAGAAACCCTGGTTATCCTAAAGCCGGACAATTGGCAATACGCTTCGAGTAAGCCCGGTACTATAATCGACATGTTTTCCAGAACAGGACTAAGGATCATCGGAACCAAGGTTTTCAACTTCTCTTTAAATCAAGCCCTGGATTTCTACGGCCCTGTGGAAACGGCCCTTATGGAAAAGCTTTCCCCTGTTTTCGGGAAAAGGGCAAGGTCAATTTTAGAGAGGGAGTTTAACTGTACCTTAAGCGAAAAAGCAGCCGATGCACTTACCGACAGTTTCGGCAAGGAATATGCGAGGGAAGAGTTCTATAAAATCGTAGCGTTCATGTCCGGTCTAAGGCCCGATAGCTGCCCCAAGGAAATGGCCGACGAGCCGGGGCCGGTTAAGTGCATGGTGCTTGTCTACGAGGGTGAAAACGCGGTGAGCAAGATTAGAGACGTACTTGGCCCGACAGACCCCCTTAAGGCACCGGGAGGAACTGTACGAAGGGAGTTTGGTCATGATATCATGGTTAACACAGCCCACGCATCGGATTCAAGTGAAAGTTACGAGAGGGAGAAGGGAATTGTCAAAGCAAAGGAAAATACCCTTTTCTCGATAATTAATGAGTACCTATTGAACAATTGATAATAGCTCAACATCGAATATAAGCACAGCATTAGGGGCAATATAACCGCCATATCCTGTGGGGCCGTATGCAAGGTCGGCAGGGATATAGAGTATTGCCCTTTCCCCCTCTCTCATAAGACGCAGGCCCTCAGACCAGCCGGGTATTACCCTGTAAAGGGGTAGTTCCAGAGGCTCGCCATATTCGTGGGTTGAGTCAAAGATTTCACCGTGGACATTAGTACCCACATAATGAACAAGGACATGATCTGCAATATTAGGCATCTCCCCATGACCTTCGCTTATCAATTCGTATTGAAGCCCCGATGGAGTGACAATTACTCCCGGTCTCCTTGAGTTTTCTTCAAGGAAGGCAAGACCTATTGCAAGATTTTCTTCGGCAATACGCTCCTGACGCACTTCAAATATAGCGCTGATAATTTCCATTGCCTCGTATATATCAATTTCCGTGTCTTCATTTTCCATATATTGCCTAAAGCCAAGAATAAAGGCATCGTAGTCAAAGTCTATGGCCATATCCATAAGGTCGTATGCAACGAGAATGCCAAAGGCATAGCTTAATTCGATTTTTTCTCTTTCTTCATCTGTGGTTTGGGCAAGGGCAGAAAATGCAAGAGAAAGCATAAGAATCAGACAGAACAGTTTTTTCATAGGGTTTCCTTTTCGGTTTTTATCTGACTATGTATAAAAGTTCCACTTCAAAAATAAGGGTAGAATGGGGGGGAATGGAGCCTCCGCCCGATCCGTAGGCAAGATTTGAAGGAATGACAAAACGGAAAGTACTGCCCTCGTTCATAAGCTGAATGCCTTCTATCCAACCGGGAATTACACTGTCCATTGGATCAGCCGGGTTTAGCTCAAACTCAAAGGGCTCGCCCCACCAATAGGAGCTGTCAAAGGCAGTCCCGTCTACATAACTCCCCTCATAATGCACGACAACACTGTCTGTCGGACCGGGCCTTGGTCCTGTCCCCTGAACAATGACCTCCCACTGAAGGCCGCTCGAAGTTACATTCACCCCGTGGCGCATTTGGTTTTGTGCCATATAGGCCTCACCGTCTTCACGGTTTCTCTCCCCTTCCAGCCACATTCTTTCGTCCATTTCTGCCTGGAGCACCATAATTGCAGGTATTATAAGATCGAAGGCCTCGTCCATTGAAAAGCGAGTATCTCTTCCCTCATTAAAATCCCTGAAGCCTTCCATTAGGGCATTATAGTCAAAGCTAAGGTCTTCAAGACCTGTCTGTGCTGCAATGAACATTCCAAAGGCATAGCTGGCGTCCCTGTCCAAGGCATCCGGAGACGGAGATTCTCTGTTTTGACAGGAAAACAATAAAAAAGCCGAAAAGATTAAAACAATAACAGTCTTCATTGCACAATCATAGACTTTAATTCAAAGAGGGGCAAGCCGTTCAATTTTGCATTAGGAGCACCCTTTCTGCAATCTTCTCCCCCTCCCCTTCTCCAATAAGTGCAGAAATTATCGCACAGGCAAACTCGCCTGCAGTGCCCGCACCCCTGCTCGTAATAATATTCCCGTCAATTGTTACCCTGTCTTCTGTCCTTTTTCCCGATAAAACTTTAAGATCCTCCCCGGGGAAGCAGGAGAACTTCTTTCCGTCAAGGAGCCCAAGGGGATAAAGCACCCTTGCAGGAGCGGCACAAATAGCACAAACCATCTTCCCGGCCTCTGCCATTGCCTTAAGGAAGGCCCCGAGTTCAATATAAGCTGCCAGGTTATCCGAGCCGGGGAGCCCGCCGGGGAGTATTACGGCATCCCAGTGCTCAGGTTTTAGCCCGCTTGAGCTGAGGAGGTCTTTTATGCAGGTATCTGCACTTATCTTGATCTGATGGGAGCCTTCAACGTTTAAACTTGCACCAAGGGCGGCGGTTATTACATCGATTCCTGCCCTGCGGAGATAGTCGATTGGAGTTATGGCTTCCACTTCCTCAAATCCTTCCGCTAAAAAAATTAAAACCTTCTTTGTCATAATATTTCCTCCGAGATATATTGTAACCGGTGAAATGTTTTTTTACAATTAAAGAGTGGAGAAATAGATGAAGTATGTCCAGATTCTTGTTGTATCGCCCTTATTAAGAGATTATTTGCGGAATAAGCTCGAAGAATACGGCATAGATGTGATTGCATCTGCTACCCCGATGGAAGCCATTGCAAAGATGAGGAGCCTAGCGCCTGAACTGCTTATTCTTGACTATAATATCGGGGCAATCAGTTTGATGGAACTTTTAAAGAAGAAAAAATCCGATGTGAATACTGCGAAAACCCCTGTAATAATTCTCGCAGAGAAAATCGAACAGAGGCATTTGATTGAGCTTGCCCCATATAATGTCAAGAATGTCTTTACAAAGCCAATTAAGGTCGATGCTCTTTTTACCGCCCTTTCAAAGATTCTTAAAATAGACTTCAAAATTGACAATTCAAAGAGCATAGTTGAGGCTAATGTAAACGAGGGCATCATTTTTATTGAAATTGCCAACGGATTTAATAGGGATAAAATCGATCTTTTACGATATAAGGTTGATGAGCTTTGCGCGCTTTATAGGATTCGGATTCCAAAGGTGATTATCATGTTAAGTGATATTCGCCTTACTGATATTAACAGCCTTAGTTTATACAGTCTCCTGCAAGTTGTTTATGAAACATCAAGGGCATCTCCTAATAATGTTAAAATTCTTGCAAGGGACGAAAACATAAGGAAGTTTGTGCTGGAACAGAAGGATTTCTCAAAGACCCAGGTTGTGGACAATTTAAACTCTGCAATTGACAGTCTTTTAGCATACGATGACAGCCTTGATAAGGAAGAGCTTGCCCTAAGAATCGGAAGTCAGATGATTCAGGCAAAGACAAGGAGAGAGGCCGAGGAGATGTCCCTGAAGTTTTATGCAGAAAACAAAGGCATAAACATTGAGTTTATTAAGGATTCGCTAAAGGGCTCAAGGATTGCAATTGTTGACGATGACTTTATTATTCAGGAAATGATTAAGAATACCTTCGAGAATACCGGTGCAATAGTAAATACCTTTTCTGACGGAGAAGAGTTCGTAGCTATAGTGGATACATGGGAATTTGATCTTGTATTTATTGATCTTAATATGCCTGTAATGAACGGTTTTCAAGTCTTAAAAACACTGCAAGACAAGAAGGTAAAGTACCCGATCATAGTTCTCTCTTCTGTAAGCACCCGGGATTCCATGTTAAGGGCAATTCAAATGGGAGTAAAGAGCTATATTATTAAGCCCCTAACCCCCGAAGATATATTCATAAAAACTGTTGAAATAATGAAGGCAAACTTTTAAATGATTCTCGTTGCTGAAGATCAGGTAGTTTTAAGGGATCTTTATAAACTCATCTTTGAAAAACTAAAGATCACTCTAATAACGGCAGAGACCGGGGAAGAGGCGCTTAAGCTAGCTTTGGAGAATCCGATAGAGCTTATCTTCATGGATATAAATATGCCCGGAATGACCGGCTATGAAGTTGCAGGGGAACTGCGAAAAAAGGGCTTTAAGAGCCCGATAATCGCAGTTACAGGAGGCGGTGCAGACGCAGAAGACCTTGACCGGGATCGCTGTAAGGAGGCAGGCATTGATGATCTGCTCTATAAACCTGTTAAACTTCGCGACATAGATGCCATGTTATCCAAGTGGCATATAACAGAACGGAAGGCACCCTCTCCGGTAAAACCGGGCGAAAGCCCGGGAGGAAATAAGGCCTTTGACAGCGTTTATATGCTGGATACCTTTTTAAACAATACAGAGATGGCAAATAAGCTGCTTATTCGTTTTATAGAGCGAAGTAAGGCTCAAATAGAGAGTTTAGAAGGGAAAGAGAAGGCAGGGGAAGAAGCCGGGCAGATAGCCCATATGCTGAAAGGTGCCGCCTTTACCATGGGAGGAAGGAAACTGGGGGAGGCTGCTGCTGCATTGGAGCTTGCCTATCAAAACGGGACTGAAATAGAAGCGCCGCTTTCAAGCGTAAGAGAGGCCTTCGATGTCTTTAAAAAGGAAGCGGAAGATTACCTATATGCAAAATAATGAACTATCCTGCATTCACACCCATACCAATTTTTGTGACGGAAATGATGATATAGAGAGCTGCTGCCTTTCAGCATATCGCAAGGGATTTAAGTCCCTCGGATTCAGCGCCCATGCCCCGATCACCTTGAAGACGGGTATTAAAAGCGAGTGGAACCTTCCTGACAATAGGTTCGAGGAATACTTGGACGCAATAAGAGACGCAAAAAAACGCTGGGAAGGAAGGTTAGAAATTTATTCCGGGCTTGAGCTTGACTATATTCGGGGACTTATCGGCCCTGCAGACAGTGAGTATAGGTCCATGGGCCTTGATTTCATAATAGGTGCTGTTCATTTTGTGATTCCTCCACGCGGCGATCTATTTACGGTTGACCATAAACCGGAAATTGTTGAGCAAAACATAAAAGAATGCTTTAACGGAGATGCAATGGGCATGGTGGAAGCATATCTTGATGCAATGGAAGAGATGATTTCTTTGGGGGGTTTTGATGTACTTGCCCATCCCGATCTTATAAAGAAAAACAATTTAACAGAAGACGGGCAGGATGACCGCATTTTCTCTGAGCAGAATGATTATTATTGCAAAAGGATAAAGAGAATTGCAGAACTCATTGGTTCTGCCAAGGGGAGCCCTGTAATTGAAGTTAATACGGGGGGCATGACCAGAGGCAGAACAAGGGAGCCCTACCCTTCCTTGCCTTTCCTAAAGCTAATCCTGGAGCAGGGTGTCAAAGCCGTGATAAACTCCGATGCACATAGGGCAGAAGACCTTGGTAATTTCTACGATGAGGCATGCAGGGCCATGCTTGATGCAGGTTATACAGAGACCATTGTCTTTAACGGAAGACTGAACGGAGAAGCAGTGTGGAAGAGCGTTAGGCTATAGGCCCTACCTATTACGTTTTTCCTCTGCCGATTTACAGTCAATGCACATGATGGCATAGGGAATTGCTTCAAGGCGTTCCTTGGGTATTTTCGTAGTGCACTTTATACATACACCGTATTTCCCTTGCTTAATACGGGCAAGTGCCGCATCGATCATCTTCATGCGTCTTAAATCTTGGGCACCAATTGCTTCAATCATTTTGCGATCCATGTCGTCTGAAGCAACATCAGCAAGATCCTTGGGATCCAATGCATCCACTATGCTCTTGAAATCCTCGCTTGATGCGATCAAATTGTTGATAATTTCCCTTTTCAGCTCCGAAAGGGATTTTTCCATTTTTTCAATAAAAGAGATTTCCTTAGCTGACGCTGACTTTGCCATGCTTTCCCCCCGGTATCGAGTAATATCTGCGTACAGTATCTTAATACAATAAGTTTGGTCAAGGGGTTAAAAAGCTGCGCATTTTAACCCCTTGGCTCTTCGGGCCGCCGGTTTCACCGCCGGCCCTTCGGGTCAAGGGGGGTTCCACAACTTTAAATAAATTGTATATAATAATTACAATAGGAGTTTATGTGGCCAAAGAAGAAGCTATTGAAGTTGAAGGCATTGTTCGTGAAGCTCTACCAAATACCATGTTCAGGGTTGAGCTAGACAATCAAAAAGGACACCTCATTCTGGCCCACCTCTCAGGGAAGATGCGCAAGCACTATATTCGCATAGTCCCCGGAGACAGGGTACGCATAGCCCTTTCCCCCTATGACCTTTCAAGAGGCCGAATCATTTACAGAGAACGCTAATAGGTTATAACCGCCTCGCTCGGAACCCAACCCGATCTGCCATCAGGCGCTTCTGCATAAAACCAATCATAACGATGATCAATTACAATCACAGGCTGGCCTTCGTCAAAGCGATTATTCACAACTCCCCTGAAATCAGGCACCCTATAACCCTCTGTTCTCCTTAACACTGCAGGTTTTCCCGGTGAACGAAAGCGTCCGACAGGGAGATTCCCAAGGCCTTCTTCAAGAAGAATGAATGTCAGCCCAACTAACAATACAGAAATAACTATTGCTAAATAGCCCTTCCTGTTTCCCAAGCTGATAACCTTCCTTCGTGCAGCTTGCCTCGGGCCGAAAACAAAGAAGAATGCTCCTGTCGACAGAGCTGCAATCAAAAGGAAAACATAAGTAATAAGGGGAATCCCAAAGGGCCGCCATTTTTCATTTTCGGTGAATCCGAGACCCAATGTCTGCTCAACTTCTCTGCGTAAGGATACAAGGTGGGGACCTGCTAAGCTGTCCCGCTCATTCCGCCGCAGCTCTGCGAGGGCTTCTGCGAAGAGTCTTTCTTCCCAAAGAGAGTTGACTGCGGCAATTATTCTTTCGTACTCTCCCCGCAAAATCGTGGGGACATCCTCATCGTAAGCAGGGAAGGCCAAGTACCCGGAAGATAAAAAATCTTCGGAAACCAAAGCGTCGTCAAAGCTATCCTGCTCTATTTCTATTGGGGGCCTAATCTGTACATTTAGTCCTAAAACAGCTATCGAGAAAGGCCCATCGGCAAAGGTAAAAGGTGCAAGTACTATATTTCTCTCTTCAAGGGGAATAAGGGTAAGGGTATAACGGTATACTCCATTCTCCTCAGCCGGAGGGCCTTCGTTGAGTATTGCATTTGAGGGTGCCCTTCCGCTGAAAATTCCAATAGGAGGGGGAGCCCCGGATGCAAGACCGGTAATTTCAAAGATCAACTCCCCTCTTTCTCCCATGTGGATTGGAGTTGGACTTCCTACCCAGTGGAAACGGGGCTCCCCTATTTGGGCGTTGAGCATAAAAGACCCGGAGAGAAATATCAATAAAATTAATAATCCAAAGCGGAGGGCTCGCCTTCTTCGCTCCATTCCCTGCTCCTCCATTGCTCTCTTTCCTGCTCCCTAAGATACTCCATAATAGCCCCGCTGCCCCTGCTGCGACTTACCATGCCCGCTTCTGCACCCTCCTGCAGATCAGTGGTCTGCGGGGTAGTCATCGCAGTCATTGTTAGGAGGCTAAGCTCCAAATTGCGCTTAGCCTCTATTCGGCTTCCGTCAATAATTAATGCCTCTCTGAAGGCATTTGCAGCATCAGAATACTCCCCCTGCTGAAATAAAATTATTCCAATATTGTAAATACTTCGAAATAATAATTCAGGATGATTAACCCTATCATGCATTATACTTCTTTCAACATTCCTATACCTTTCAAGGGCCGCAATATCCTCTTCAAGGGCAAAGAAGGCAATGCCAAGTCCGTACTCTGCATAGGGTGCGGCATCCTCGTAGCTTAGGGCCCTTAAATATGATGATATTGCCTCAGTATAATAGCCCCTATTCTTAAAAAAGTTCCCTTCCATTACGAGGAGTCTGCTGCTTACGCCCGAGCAGGAATTGAAAACCAGCATGCATAAAATGCTTGCAAGAACTGCACCGCCCTTCTTTAGATTTTTCACACTCATATCCTTATGACTGAAACCCATCAACCTGCTTAAGGCAAGGCAGACAATTGCCGCAAGCACGAAGATCCTCCAGCGGGGATTCGGCTCCCTTCTATGTCCTGCAAGACTTGATTCCGTTGCAAGGGAATTAATATATGCTGATAATACCCTAAAAGTATCTGTCCTGCTTCCATCGATATAAATTCCCCCGCTCCTCTCAACACCGTTTCGCAGGGTGTCGGCTTCCCTTGAGCTGACAACGGGCCTCCCGTCAGAACCAAGCAAGAATCCCTCGGGGGCATTCGGCCCGCTTTGAACCGGCACGAGGCCGCCCTGCTCAGAGCCGAGGCCTATCGCACTAACTGAGATTCCTGCCCTCCTTGCCCTGTCAACCGCACTCCTGAAGGAACCTGTAAGCCCTTCCCCGTCGGAAAAAACTATGATCCTGCGGCGGCTCGGAATTGTATCATCAAATGCAGAGGCTGCAGTATCAACTAGAGCCTCCAAATTGGTCCCGCTTCCCGAAATGATGTCGGTATTAAGGCTGATAAGAAAGGCGTTGATTGTTTCGGTATCGTAAGTCAGGGGAAGAGCAAGAACACCCCTTCCCTTGCTTATTGCAGCGCCGACCCGCACTTCTCCAAGAGAGGAAACAAGGTCACTTGCAATCTCCGCTCCAAGATCAAGGCGGGAAATATAGTCACTTCCTCCCCTATGGGCATCAAGTACATTCATGCTTCGCGAAAGGTCAAATGCTAAAACCACATCAACACCTCTGCGATAATCGGCAACAAGCCTTACCCCCCAGCGGGGCCCCGACAATGCGAAGAGGAGGAAGCCGACAAAAAATATGAAAAATATATCGGAAAGAAGCATGCGAAGCCTCAACTCCCTTAAAAGGGATTTCCTCTCGTTGGAAGGCGCGGTTGCGGCAAATAGAGCTGCTCCTTCCCTGCTCTTCCTATAGCGGAGTATGGTAAGGGGAATAAAGGCAATAAATAAAAAGAAGAGGTAAAGGAAGGCGGGGTTGTCAAAACTCATAAAAGGGCCCCTAAAATATGACGCTTTACAAAGCGCACCCCCCAAATAAGTGCTATTGAGGTTAGGATAAAGGGAATATACAGGGGCTCTTCCCTCCTTATGCTGCCGGAGCGCCTTACAACCACTTCTCCCTGATTAATCCTTGCAAAGGCATCGATAAAACCTTCAGGCCCGGGAGCATGAATCCAATGACCCCCTGCTCTCTCTGCAATGACACTAAGGGCCGCGGGGTCATAACGGGAATCGAAAAATCCCGTGCGATGAATTTGGGTTAAGGGGTCTGTATAACTAAAGGGAACTTCTCCGCCTGATCCAACGCCGATTACCCAAAGAGTAACACCCATTTCGCCCAACGCTGCTGCTGCCGCCTCGGGGTGTATAGAGCCTGCATTATTTTCCCCATCGGTGATCATGACCACAGCCCGTCTTGGGGCCTGAGACCTGTTCATGTGAAGGGCAGCAAGGCCGAGGCCGGTTCCAAGGGCAGTCCCGTCGCCCAATTCACCGATCATTAGGGAGGACATTCTTGAGCGGAGGCTCTCCCTGTCCGTGGTCACAGGAAGTATAAGGGCGGCATCCTGCCCCACGGCAATTACTCCGATGGCATCTTGCCCGCGGGAATCTGCAAAGTCAAGCAATAGGCTTCTTGCCGTGTCAAAACGGCTCCTGCCGTTCATGTCAAGAGCGGCCATGCTCGGACTCACATCAAGGACGAAAAGAATGTCTGCACCCCTATTCAGCCAGACTATGTCGGTATATACAAGGTGGGGCCCCGAAACGACAACGAAGAGCAGAAATGCACCAAGAAGCTCTAATGCGGTGAGTATCCTCATTAGGTATCTTAAGTTTACGGGGGATTTAAAAGCGATTCCACCGGGGGGGCCGAGGGGAATGGTAAGGGCAAAGAGGGGCTTAAAATACCTTATTACAAGAATGAAGAGGGGGATAAGAATGAAGCCGGCGAGCAGGAAAAGGGGTCTGTCAAAGCCAAGACTCATTCGCTTGCCCCCTTTTCGATTTCCGGCCTGTCAAGGGCAATAAGGAAGTCCTCAATTTCGGCCATTGCAAGGCTGAAATCCACCGGCTCCATTGCTCTGCCGCTGAAACGCAGGGTATCCCAGGTCTGAAAAAGACCGCTAAGGAAAACGGGGCCTAAGCTTTGATTTTCAAGGGGCAATTCCATAAACTCAGCGGCACTTAGGGAGCGGCAATTAATCCCGGTAAAAAGGCTTAGAAACTCCCTAAATTCCCCCGAAAGGGAGCTCAGGTAGGGAGCAGGATTCTCCTCTTCTTCGCTTTCCTCTTTAAGATTTTTAATATACCTTCTCATCTTAAAAATGAGAAACTTTCGGCGAAGCATTTCCAGCATCTCTGAAAAATGGCGGCGACCCCATACACTGCCCCCTATCCCAAGAAACAAAAAAAGAATGATAAGAAAAATTGTGCCATAGACTAAAAAGCCTGTTCCCGGCACTGCAAGTGGAGGAGCAGGCTCCGAGAGGGTCATCTGATTTGGGCTCAGAATCGAAGATACATATACTTCAAGGCCCGTAATTACAGGGGCTTCTTCGTATTGCGAGAAAAATTCGATGTCCGGAAAGGGAATATTGCCTGTTGCAAAGGGGATAAAATCAATAAGGAGCCTTAAAACACCCGGGCGGCGCTCAAGTTCTATTCTTCTTATAAGCAAATCGGGGGTTAGAGGTAATCTTTCAGGGGTTTCGATGATAAATGGCTCTTCTCCTGCGAAAAAGTCGCTTAGGGGAACCACGAGGCGGGCAAGATCGCCTACAAAAATGGTCTGAGGCAGGGTAAAGGGAAGATCTGTGCGAGTTTGGGCCTTCGCGGGGCTTATCGATATGAGCAGAAACAAAATTCCATAAAGAAGAAGGCCTTTTTTCATCATCTATGCCCTCTAAAGAAACGCATCAGGGCCATTACTGCATCATCTGAAGTTGAAAGCTCCAAGCAGGCCGCACCGTGCCGCTTACAGATTGACTCCCAGAGATTTGCTCTTTCAAGGTGCCAGGAAGTCCAAGCATTGCGGAAAGATGCAAAGGAGGCAGAAGCCATCAATTTATGGCCTGTTTCAGGGTCTTCAAGGGTCAAAAGCCCGCTCCTTGGCATATCCTTATCCAGGGGGCCTGAAATTTTAATGCTGATTACATCGTGCCGCCTTGTCATGTCCCCGATTTCCTGCTCCCAATTGATGCAAAGAAAGTCAGATATTATTACAACAAGGCTGCGGCGCTTAAGGAGCCTTCCTGCACCTGCAAGAGCCTTCCCAAGGCCGCTTCCCTTATTCCTGGGAAGGGCCTCGAGTGCAGCACTGATTACGGCCATGGTATGGGAGCGCCCCTTTCTTGGGGGAATTATCTTACTTATTTCATTATCAAAAAAAATAACCGAAAGGCGCTGTCCCGCCTGTTCCGCAGAAAAGGCGATTAGAGATGCAGCAAGGACTGCCTGCTCATACCTGTTAAGCTCAGTCCCCGGGGTTTTTGAAAGATTGCCCCCAAGGGTATGCATGGAAGGAGAGTTATCAAGAATTAAGCAAACAGTCATCTCCCGCTCTTCACGGTACATTTTAACGTAGGGGGTTCCAAATCTTGCGCTTACATTCCAGTCAATTGAGCGTACATCGTCCCCCCTTTCATAGTGGCGGACTTCATCGAATTCTATGCCCTGTCCCCTGAAAATTGCCTTATAATCCCCCGAAAGAAGGTCTTCGGCCATTCCCCTTGCAAATAGGGGGAAGGTGGTTATTTTAGCAAATAACTCATTACGATCCATTATGGTTCATCCGGCTTGATCCTTACGGCATTGGTACCAGAGTAAGAATTCGAGAGATGGCAGTATCGCTCTCAAGGCCGTCTGCTTCGGCCTCGTAGGAAAGAACAAGCCGATGCCTAAGAACAGGATAGGCTGCAGCCTTTACGTCTTCCGGGGCGACAAAGTCCCTGCCTTCTAAAAGTGCATAAATTTTTGCACAGCGGAAAAGTGCGAGGGTGGCTCTGGGAGAAGCGCCATAGGCAATATATCTATAGATACCTTCCCTCGGACGGCCTCCCCTTAATCTGTCATCGGTCTGGGTATGGGCAGGTCTTGATGCGGCTACTACCGAAACAATATATCTGCGAATTTGTTCATCAATAAAAATAGAATCTGCAGCTTCCCTAAGGACCTTAAGGGCATCGGGCCCAAGAACCGTATTTAGAGCATCGTCCTTCGCACTGCTTTCAGGGCTTATAAAGGGGGCTGCAAAGTTCATTATGCGAAACTCATCCTCAAGATCGGGATACCTTACAAGTAATTTTAAAAGGAAGCGATCGAGCTGTGCTTCAGGCAGGGCGTAAGTTCCCTCGTGTTCTATCGGATTCTGGGTTGCAAGTACAAAGAAGGGATCAGGCAGGGGATAAGACTTCTCGCCGATTGTCACCTGCTTCTCTTCCATTGCTTCAAGTAGGGCTGACTGCACCTTCGCAGGTGCCCTGTTAATCTCGTCTGCAAGGATCACATTTGCAAAGACAGGCCCCTTTCTAACCGAGAAAGATGAAGTGGCCTGCTCCCAGATTAGGGTTCCCGTGAGGTCTGCAGGAAGGAGATCGGGGGTGAACTGGATGCGTTTAAAGTCGAGGCCTGTGATCTCGGAGAGGGTCTTTACTGCAAGGGTTTTGGCAAGCCCGGGGACGCCCTCAAGGAGTATATGTCCGCCTGCAATTAGAGCTGTTAAAAGCCCGTCTATCATTTCCGACTGTGCAACTATGCGCTTGGCCATCTCCTGCCTTGCTGCAACGAGTAATTCGTGTGCTCTTGGTTTTGAGTTCATTGTTTATCAAACTCCTGAAAGCATTGAACCAACCTCTATCATTTCAGGTATGGTTTCATGAACAGGCCTGCGTCCCTTTGATCTAAAATTATCGATTCTAAGCAGATTCTGGTATAGTTCACCCACATGATCTGCAAAAACTTGAAGATTGCTGTTAAAATTATTTATAGCCATATCCCTTAACACTTTGTCCGCGCCTGCGTCTCCCATAATACGGTGACGAAGATTCGGAAGCAGTTCCCTCCTTGCAAGGGCAACAAAACGAGCAGAAGCCAGGATTTGACGGTAAAGCTCATCAAGCTGAAAACCCTGATATCTGAAATGTTCGAGCTTCATTGTAAGCGTTTCAATATTATCCCAAGTCTGTTTTTCAAGGGCAAGCTGAAGCAGAGCAGGTCTTAGAAAACGATTGGAAATATTAGTCTTATAATGTTCTCCTATGCGCTCAACAAGCCTGACAATTTGTGCATCTCTTATCAGCAAAAAAAACCTCCGCTAATCCTTGGGTTATCAAAACTAATTTTCTCTTTTATGATACCAATATGCGCAAAATTTTTCAAGTAAGCATAACATTGATTTTATTCCCGCTTATCTTTAGTTCTTGTCCTTTTATATCCTCCAATGTAGCTGTTTTATGGACAGATCGACCTGAACTTGCATTTTATGTGGAGTTTTTTAATGCAAGCCAGGAAAGATACAAGATTGAGGTGAGTTATTTTGAATCTCCCTCGCGAATGTTAACTGAAAGCGCAGGCCAGGGCGGCGATGCACCTGACATAGTCGTTGCAAGCAGGCTAAACAGCTCATCGACAAGGGCAATGTTCAGACCCCTCGACAATCTTTTTAGAAGGGACGGCCTTGATGAATCCTGGTTCTATACTGAACTCCTCTTGCAGGGAAGAATAGACAGACGTCAGCATCTGCTCCCTGTGAACTTTAATATTCCTGCAATGATCTTTGCCCGTGATTTCAGCCAGGCCCCTGCAAATTCATTTTCGATAGAAATGTCGGAAGTAAGGGAGAAGGGCAGAGCACATAATTCACAGACAAACGGGGTCTATAATCAAATGGGTTTCTCGCCTTCTGCAAACTATGAGTTTCCCTTCCTTGTGGCAACTCTTTTCGGAGCAGATTTCAGGGAGGCTTCTCCTATTTCCTGGGATAATGATGCCCTTGAGCAGAGCATAAGATATATTCAGGAATGGATTACAGAGGCAAATTCCGGCATCCAGGCAGAAGATGACTTCGTTTATAGGTATTTTTATGATCCCCCGGACAGACTTGTTAACTCGGGGCGCATCCTTTATTTCTACATGGACAGCTCGCGCTTTTTCACCCTCCCTGAAGAAAGAAGGGCCAACCTTGACTTCCGCTGGATTGGCCTAAACGACAGGATCCCCCTTGATGAGGGAAGTGTCTTCTATGGGATTCACAGGAGGACCAGGGCCCGAAGAGCTGCAGAGGAATTTACCCGCTGGTTTTTCAGCATGGAAACACAGAGGCTTCTTCTTGAAGCAAGGAGGAGCCTTAGGTTAAGCGAAACATCCTTTGGCATTGCAGGGGGCTTTTCGGGGATGCGGATTGTAACAGAGCAGGTATTCCCGCAATTCTATCCCGACCTTATCGGCCATATAGTCCCCGAGGATTTTCTTGCCGCTGCAAATGTCCTTCCCAGGAATTGGCAGCCTTTAAAGGAGAGGGTGATTCTTCCTTATCTTCGCGAGCGTATTCGCGATCCGGGAACTGCAGAAATCCGCCCCCTTGATCGCCGCATTAATGATTGGTATAGATTGAACAGAGATTGATTTTCATAAAATACTCCGGCATAATAGAAATAAATCCTTTTCTGCTGTAAACTATACTTTAGGAAGAATAAAAATGAAAAAGCGTCATATATCTCTGTCTGCACAAATACTTGCCCTATGTATTTGTCTTGTTGTGCTTGTAGCCTTAACAATTTCAATAGTTTTTACGGTTAACATGAATAACCTGATGGAAGAGAACTTGGAAAGTCAAGCACAGATCACCATGGAATACTTAAATGCAAATTTAACCAGGATTCTTGCTGCATATAAGGATTTGGTTCAGGCAGGAGCTTCAATTTTCAATAATGTGTTGCATAACACAAATCCTCAAACAATGGAGACGGTTTTACTGGAAATTGCCGCTACCTCCGAGGATGTCCTTAGCATGTACTACGGAAGTACGATTTCCAGATTCGCACCGGGAGGGCTTTACATAGACTCTTCGGACTGGACACCCCCTTCCACCTGGGATCCGCCAAACAGGCCCTGGCACGAGGCGGCAATGGAGTACCCTGACAGAACTATGATAGTCGACCCTTATGTCGACTCTGAAACCAATGAGCTGGTTATAACCATTGCAAGGACTGTCAGAGGGGAGACCGGAGCAATCACGGGGGTAATTGCTGTTGATGTTCTATTGGGACAGCTTGCAGAAGTTGTTCTTGCAAAAAGAATCACTCCTGACGGGTCCACCTACCTTATTGATACAGACGGGCTTTTTATAGTTCATCCGGATATAAACTTTGTAACAGAGAGAAATATATTTACAGAAATGCCCGATATGAATCCTGATATTCTGCTTAACGGAAGATTAAACGTAGTATTTGAAGGAAATAATTATATAAGCTCATCCCCTGTCGAGGGAACAAATTGGATCCTGGTTTCAACAGGGTCATTGAGCAGTCTTAGGGAAAGGCATATGCGCTTACTCGGCTTTGTTTCAATCATGGCCTTCGGCATAGCTGTTCTCTCCGCATTAGCTGCAATGATCTTCAGCCGCTCCCTTACAACGCCCTTCAGGCAGCTTGTATCAGGCTTCCAGGTGATTTCAAAGGGAGATCTGACAACTGCAACGCCGGACTATGCATCAAAGGAGGCATCTGCCCTTTCAAAAGGTTTTAATCTTTTTGCACAGGGGATAAGCACTCTTATAAGGAATATTAAGGATTCATCAGGGAATATCAGGAATATGGCGGATGATCTTTATTCATCAATAGAGAAAACTAGTCAGGCCATTGCAATGGTTGAAGACGGGGTAAACCTGATTAAAAATAATGTAGATAAGGAAAATATCTCCATCGCATTAAACCATACTTCAATAAATAAAGTAATGGACGAAATAGAGAAATTAAACGAAAAGATCCTTGAGCAGAGTTCTCAAATAAGCAACTCATCTACAGCAGTAGAAATAATGGTAGGGAGCATTCAGTCAATTGAGGGCAGCATGTCTGCAATAAATGATCATGTTAACCGCCTTGTACATTCATCGGCAGAAGAAAAGAAACGGCTTTCGGAAGCTGCATTAACAGCAAAGCATGTGGAAACAGAATCTGCAGCACTCGCGGAAATGAATACAATAATTTCGAATATAGCCTCCCAGACAAATTTACTGTCAATGAATGCTGCGGTTGAAGCTGCAAGAGCAGGAGAAGCAGGCAAGGGCTTTGCAGTTGTTGCGCAGGAAATAAGAAAACTTGCAGAAACAACAGCAAAACAGGCTAAAAACTCCGAAGAAGCCCTTCTTGCAATACAAAAGCAAATAAGGAGAATTTCAGCAACTTCTGCACAGGTGGAGCAATCATTTGATGAAATGACAGGGACCATAAGGGGAATAAACGACCTGTCCAACGCCCTAAGAACTACAGTGGAAGAACAGGGCTCGGGCTCTCGGCAGCTCCTTTCATCAATTGCAATCCTAAACGGTATAACCATGGAAGTAGAATCCGGGGCATCTGCAATGAAGCATAGCGCAGAAGAAGCTGTAACCGCCTGCAAGGAGCTTACAGAGCTAAGCCGGTTTTTGGATGATATAGTCAATAAATGCGAGCAGGGGGTCTATTATCTTTCACATGAGTCAAAGTCTGTAGTGGCCGCAGCAGAGAATAGCAAGGCAAGCGTGCAAAATCTTGAGCAATCTGTTAACCATTTCAAGGTAGAATAATAATACCTTTTAATGTATACTTATCATTACACATAGAAAATGAATAGATAAAAAAGGAAAATAACTTATGGAAGATAGTAAGTCACCGAGTATTCTGACAACGATACTCCTTGGGAAACGTTATTCCCGGATCACAAGCCTTAGTGACAGGGCAAGATATGCGACAATGAGCGGAATTTTGTCAGTCGCTATTATTCCGCTGACCATAATGGGCACTTTGGTTTTGGGTGTAGATTCTGTAAGGGCAACCATCAATTTTGGCATAGCGGGTTTAGCCCTTGTTTCAACAATCATAATGCGTACAAAGATATCACTAAGGGTACTTGCCTCCATCCCGGTAACGCTTTTCGGGCTCTACTGCATATTTCTGCTCTATGGCGGCGGTCTTTATATGTGGCTCGCGGTTTGGTTTTTTTCGTTTCCCATGATAGCCATTTTCCTCTGCCAAATGCTGGTGGGTTTAATCGCATCCTTGGCCGGCCTTGGCCTTGCATCTTTACTTCTTTATTACGAGGGCTTATCGCCTGTATTCTATATGGACGGGCAAATGAAATTCAGATTCCTTGGTGGTTATATCTTTATCCTGGTTCTAACAATCATTTTTGAGCATATCAATATACTTAAAGACAAGAAGGAAGAAAAGCTGAATGCAGAGCTTATGCATGAAAAAGACAAGCTTCAGGAAAAAATAGATCATGCTACAGATGAAATTAGCGGTCATTTAGACAAGGTAACAAATGATGGCCGCCAGCTTAATAAAGTTATATTAGAATCTTCCGAGGCCCTTGCCCTGATAACCGACAATATGGAAGTTACCTATAGAGAGACAAATACCCAGCTAAAATCTGTTGATCTGGCATCAGAGCATGTGGCAGATATTTCAAGATCCATAGATAATCTCGAAGAAGCGGTAAGTTCACAGGCATCTCATATAAGCACTTCCTCATCTTCCATTGAAGAAATGGTTGCAAATGTCGATTCAATACGCTCTGTTGTCGGGGAAATAAGCAAGACCACTGAAACCCTAAGCCGCTCATCAAGCGACGGCAATACAATGTTACAGAAGCTTGCAGAGGAAGTTGATCATCTGCGCGAAAGATCAAAAATGCTCCAGGAAGCAAACAAAATAATTGAAGATATAGCTGCAAAAACAAATCTGCTTGCAATGAATGCGGCAATTGAAGCGGCCCATGCAGGGGAAACAGGAAAGGGCTTTGCAGTTGTTGCAAGCGAGGTGCGAAAACTTGCAGAGCTTGCAAGCAAGGAATCCAAGGGCATTTCAGAAGAAATCACCCTTATGGAAAGATCGATAAAAAGCATTTCAGGCGTTACTCAAGATACGGTAACGGCAATGGACATGATCTTTAACGAGATAACGGCAATGGACAGTGCTTTTTCACAGGTAAACAATGCGGTAAAAGAGCAGGCATCAGGCGGGGCACAGATTCTTTCGGCATTAAAATCAATACAAGAGGAAACAGAAAGGGTGCGAAGCGGGAGCGGAGAAATTCACAAAAAGAGCAGCTCGATTTCAAGTGAAATGCAGATATTGCAGAATGTTTCCATGAATGTGTCAAAACGGGTTACCGAAGTGAACGAAGCAAGCAAGAAGATCACATCCTTCCTTGATAATGCAAAGAAGATTGTATCGAATTAAAGATTCTTAAAACTCCCTGATTTTTAGAAGGAGTTCTTCATAAGTCTCAACTGAGGGAAGCAGGGGGTACTCGGCCTTGATTGTACCGGGGGCGCGGAAGAGACAGCCGGAATCGGACTCCTTTATCATATCTAAATCGTTATAAGAATCCCCTGCAGAGAAAACTCTGAAATTAAGGCCCTTTAGGGCTAAGACCGCATGCATTTTCCCGTTTTCCTTTCGGATTTCATAGCCCGAGACCATGCCTTCGGGGGAGATTTTTAGGCTATTACAGAAAAGTAGTGGGTGAGCCAACTTTGCAAGGAGGGGCATTGCAAACTCTTCAAAGGTGTCAGAGAGGATAATGAATTGAGAAGTTTTTCTTAGAGAAGCAAGGAAGTCCATAGCACCTTCAAGCGGCTCAATTTTCTGTATTACATTTTGAATATCGACTAACTTTAAATTATGCTTATTTAACAGGTCAATGCGATATTTCATAAGCTTATGATAATCGCTTTCATCCCTTGTGGTTCTGCGAAATTCAGGGATCCCTGTAACCTCAGAGAAAGCTATCCAAATTTCAGGAACAAGCACACCCTCGAGGTCAAGGCAAATAATTTTCACAAACACCACCCCAGTTTAATTATACTATGCAAATACCCCTTATTCAATAACCTCGATTAAAAAATGGAAAAAATTGTATAATAATTTAATGGAAGAACTAAAAATCGAGAATCCCTTTGGCGGCAGGGTATATTGGGAGGAAACAGTTTCAAGCACCTTTGACGTTGCCCGCCTGCTTGCAGAAAAAAAAGAAGGGCATGGATTAGTTATTACAGCAGATTTCCAGGAGGCGGGCAGGGGCCGACTGAACAGGTCATGGAAGGCCGAGAGGGGGGAGAGCCTTTTATTTACGATTTTACTGTGTTATAAGGACTTTTCTTCCATTCCGGGTGCACTTACTCTTAGGACTGGCCTTGCAGTGTCCGAGGCCATTGAGGAGGTCTTTCCTGCTTTGAAGGGTCATGTAATGGTGAAATGGCCGAACGATATTATCATAAAAAAACGTAAAATAGTGGGCATACTAACAGAGGCGGATGGGAATAATGTTTATATCGGGGTTGGAATAAATCTTGCTCAAAAGGAGTTCCCCGAAGAGTTAAGGCATAAGGCAGGGGGCATTTTCCGGCTAATCCCTGAGGCTGATATCCCCATAGGTGATGTAAAACCAAGACTCCTCGGGCAGATACTTATAGAGCTCCATAAGGAATTGGAAGGTCCTGCTCTAAATAGCCATTGGAAGGAACGTCTCCTTGAAAGGCTTTACATGAAAAATCAAAGTATAGTATTTATTAACGGGATTAGCGCAGATAATGAGAATCCAATCGAAATTAAAGGCATATTATCGGGCATAGGGGGGAGCGGTGAACTCCTAATAATCCCTGAAGGCGAAGATGAGGAAAGGGCCTTTATTACAGGTGAACTAAGGGTATATTGATGAAGTATTACAGCACAAGAAATAAAAATGATGATGTAAACTTTGCTGCTGCCGCTTTAAGAGGACTCGCCCCTGACGGAGGCCTATATATTCCGGCTTTTATCCCCGAACTTCGGCCTTCGGTAAAATCTTCTTTAAATACTATGAGCTTTAGGGAAATTGCCTATGAAATAATGGCTCCTTGGGTAACACCGGATATAGAAGGCACCGTTTTGCAAGATATTATTGAGTCCTGCTATCATTTTTCTCCCGAAATCGCAGAAGCAGGGGAACGGCATGTTCTCGAACTTTTTCATGGCCCTACGGCAGCCTTCAAGGATTTTGGTGCAAGGTTCATGGCAAGGGCATTTTCCTACCTGCGCAGGGGAGAAGACAGACCCTTAAAGATACTCGTTGCCACGTCCGGGGATACGGGCGGGGCCGTCGCAGACGGGTTTTACGGAATCGAAGGGATCTCTGTGACAATTTTATACCCGAATGATAGAGTTTCTCCCCTGCAAGAGAGGCAAATAGCAGGTCTTGGAGGTAATATCACTGCTCTTGCAGTGGAGGGGAGCTTTGACGATTGTCAAGCCCTTGTTAAAAAGGCCTTTTCGAACGAGAATCTGCAAAAACGCTTTGCCCTTTCCTCGGCAAATTCGATAAATATCTGCCGCCTAATTCCCCAGATGACTTATTATGCTTATGCAAGCGGAAGGCTTCCCGGTGCAATAATAAGCGTCCCTTCCGGAAATTTCGGGAACCTGAATGCAGGCCTTTATGCCAAGAAAATGGGCGCCGATATAAGGCAATTTATAGCTGCAACCAATATCAATAAAACAATTCCCGACTATCTTGAATCGGGGGAGTATAGGGCAATGAAGTCCCTGCCTACCTTATCCAATGCAATGGATGTCGGAGCTCCAAGCAACTTCGAGCGGATAAGCGCTTATTTTTCCCTTGAAGAAATGCGGGCTCTGATTCAAGGTGTATCAATTAGTGACTCCGATACAAAAAAAACGATATTGGACGTTTTTAGCAAGTTTGGTTATGCTCTAGATCCCCACACTGCTGTCGGTTGGCGTGCCGCAGACTATTCCAAAGGAAAATCAAGCGAAAAATCCCCAATTATCATTGCCGGTACAGCACACCCGGGGAAATTTGCCGAGACTATAGAGCCAATTATAGGCCCTGTTCCCCTTCCCGATTCCTTAAAAAGGGCGATGGAGAGGAAGGTAGAGAGGAAAATCATCCCTAATGATATAAATAATCTTATGGAAAGACTATGAATAACCTTATTTATGCTTGAATTAACACCGATCTTATTATATAAAGTGGTATAAGGTAAATTAATTATGTTGGATTATAGATTTATTGCAGAAAACCTTGAAGCAATCAAGAAAAATATTGCAGACAGGCATATGAAGGCCGATGCCGAGGCAGTTGCGGCCCTTTATGCAAAGCGGACTAAACTAAGCACCAATCTCCAGGCCCTTCAACAGCAGAGGAATGCCAATGCGGCGGCAATGAAGGGGAAAATGGAAGCAATAGGGAGAGAAGCTCTTATAGAAGAGGGGAAAAAGTTAAAAGATTCCATTGCAGAGGCTGAGGCAGAACTCCTTGAAACAGAGGCAGAGCTCGAAAAAGAGGCACGGAAAATACCAAATATGGCCCATCCCGATGCGCCCGTTGGAAGGGAAGATAGTGATAATAGGGAGCTAAGACAGGTTGGGAAGGTTCCTGCATTTGATTTTACCCCCCTTGATCATGTTGAGCTGGGAAGAAAACTGGATATTATTGACTTTGACAGCGGGACAAAGGTATCGGGGACAAAGTTTTATTATTTAAAGAACGAGGGAGTATTCCTTGAGCTCGGCCTTATCCGCTATGCCCTGGATTTTGTGCAAAAAAAGGGTTTTACGCCATATATTACCCCTGATATTGCAAAGACAGAGATCCTTGAGGGCATTGGTTTTAGCCCCAGGGGAGAGGAATCGAATATTTACGCTCTTGAGGGGGAGGAAACTTGCCTTATTGGGACTTCGGAAATAACCCTTGGGGGTTATTATTCTAATATGATACTCCCAAAGGACGCTCTGCCTGTGCGCATGGCAGGCCTTTCCCACTGTTATCGCAGGGAGGCAGGGGCAGCCGGGCAGTTCTCAAAGGGGCTTTATAGGGTGCATCAGTTCACGAAACTGGAAATGTTCGTTCTTTGCCTGCCGGAAGATTCTGAAAACATGCACGAGGAGATCTGCTCTATAGAAGAGGAAATATTTAAGAACCTTGAAATTCCCTTCCGTGTGGTGGACACCTGCACAGGGGACTTAGGCGCACCTGCATACCGGAAATATGACCTTGAAGCCTGGATGCCGGGCAGGGGGGAGGCAGGCGATTGGGGGGAAGTGACTTCCACTTCAAACTGCACCGATTATCAGGCGAGGCGCTTAAATACCAGATTCAAGGATAGTGACGGGAAAAACAAGTTTGTCCACATGCTTAACGGTACAGCTATTGCGGTTTCAAGGGCCCTTGTTGCGATACTCGAAAATTTTCAGCAAAGTGACGGTTCTGTCAGAATCCCCAAGGCACTTGTATCCTACTGTGGATTCGATATAATTAAAGCTGGTAGGTGAATTCTATTAATATGAATAAAAGTTTTTATCTTTTATTGATTATGCTTATCTTCTCTACATGCCAATCCTTTAACGGAATAACGAGGGACCCTCGTTTGAGCTTTAATTCTATTGATATAGTAGAGGTTGCAGTAAACGAGCTGAGCCTTGTCGCACAAGTCGAAGTAACAAATCCGAACAGCTTCCCGATGCCGGGCCCTAATATAGACTGGGAGCTCTATATCGAATCTACACCCTTTATACGAGGCAGTGTTTTGAGCTTAGAGCCAATAAATGCAAGGGAAATCCGGGATTTGGGCATACCTCTTATTATCAACCTTACAGATCTTTATGCATCATTCGGAAACCTCCTTGATTCAAGGGAAACCGAATACTATGTCTCACTTTCTGTAACATTTCCTGTTCCGGAGTTTGAAAACAGGAGATTTGAGCTTGAATTGCCCGGAAACCTCAATTTACCTCTGCCTCCGAAGATTAGCCCTGGGGAAGTTAGGCTGCTTTACAAGGATTTCTCAATATTCGAGCTCCTCTTCGATGTAATCGTAGAAAACCCGAATGATTTCCCCATAAAATTTCCTGAAGTATTCTGGGATTATAAGGTGGAAGGCGTTTCCATGACCGAGGGGAACTTCAATGAGCAGGAGAACATCCCTGCAGGTGCAACTTCAAGCAGGGGAATTGAGGTGAGCGTATCTTATGAGGATATTTTTAGGGAAGTTGCCTCTGCAAGGAATGTCGCGGAAGTAAGCAGTAGTTTCTCCTTCGATGTTGGCCATAATATAGGTGCAGAGATTGATTGGCCTCTGGCCCTGATTCATACACCTGAAATAATATTTCAGGGAATTACAAGGCAGTCCCTTGGCAGAACAATGGTCTTTAACTTTTTCTGGGAAGTAAATAATAGAAACAATTTTGACCTTGAATTGGGCGAATTTCTTTATAATATAGACATAAATAATAGGAACTGGGCCGCAGGCAGGGCAGGAAATTTACCGAGGATAAGGGCAAATAACCGCACGGTAATTCCGGTTACCGTTTCTGTAAGCGATCCCCCGATAATTGCAGAGCTTGTGGATATTCTTAATAGAGGTGCCCCTGTAAACTATAATACAACCGGATCCATGAGCTTCCTAAACCAAATAGAGGGACTTAGTGAGCTCCAGATTCCGGTAATTTTTCTTGGAAGCACGAGAATCAGGTAGAAATAACTATATTAACGAGCCTTCCCGGTACCGTAATTATTTTGATGATAGTCTTACCTTCGAGCCATTTCTTTACTCCCGGGAGTTCTCTTGCCGTTTTTTCAAGCTCTTCCTTTGGAGCACCCGCTGTTACACTGAACTTATCTCGTACCTTGCCGTTAACCTGAACCACTATTGTATTTTCATCGTCAATCGTAAGGCTTTCTTCGTAAGTCGGCCAATTACACTTGGACACAGAGCCTTTTTTCCCGAGTTTCTCCCAGAGCTCTTCACCAAGATGAGGCGCATAAGCACCAACCATGATCACAAAGGGCTCCCAGAGGGAGAAGGGTATCACTTCCAGCTTGTTTAGCTCATTTGAGTAAATCATCATCTGGCTTATTGCAGTATTCAAATCCAAGGTTTTTGTATCAGCGCTGACTTTTTTGATGGTCTTATGTAAGAGCTTATTCAGCTCATTGAAGGTACTTTCTGAGAGGCCCTGCGCCCCGGGCCCAATGCGTGCATCGTCCGCGATGCTTTCGCACTTCTCTCCTATGGCCCATAGCCTTTCGAGAAAGCGGGAGATTCCCACAAGGCCCTGGGTATTCCAGGGCTTACTTACTTGAAGGGGACCCATAAACATTTCATAAACCCTTAAGGAATCTGCGCCATACTCCCTTATTATATCATCCGGGTTTACCATGTTCTTTAAACTCTTACTCATCTTGGAGACAACTTCGAGTAATTCTTCACCGGTTTCCTTGTCGATATAGGTGCCGTCAAGCTTTTTTTCAACCTGATCGCTTGGAACAAGGGTCTTATCCTTCCTTTGAAAGGCATGTGAAGTGATGAGCCCCTGATTTATAAGCCGCATATAGGGCTCATTTGTATTTACATAGCCTTCATCGTAGAGCACTTTATGCCAGAACCTTGCATAAAGCAGGTGCAGGACTGCATGCTCAACACCGCCAACATAAAAATCCACAGGTGCCCAATAATCGATTTTTTCTCTGTCGGCAAAAGCTTCCCGGTTTTTAGGATCAAGATATCGAAGATGATACCAGCAGGAGCCTGCCCATTGGGGCATTGTATTTGTTTCCCTTTTGGCAGGGCCTCCGCATTTTGGACAGACAGTATTAACCCATTCGGGAACACTTGCAAGGGGAGACTCACCTGTCCCTGTGGGGGCGTAGGACTTCATGTCGGGGAGTTTTAAGGGCAGGTCTTCCTCCCTTAGGGGAACAATGCCGGAGCCGTTCTTTTTCTTACATTGCTCGCAATGCACAATCGGAATCGGTTCGCCCCAATAGCGCTGGCGGCTAAAGATCCAGTCCCTGAGTTTATAGTTTACAGCCTTTTTCCCTAGCCCCTGCTCTGAAAGCCAGGCAATAATCTTCTCTTTGGCTTGAACCGTGGGAAGGCCGTTTATAAGCTCTGAGTTAACCCCAAAGCCGTCCGCAACAGTACATTCTGTCGGTTCTTCTGAAATTATAGCACCTGAAGCCGGCATTTCTGCTGCGACAACCTGCCTAATCGGGAGGCCAAAGGCTTTCGCGAACTCCCAGTCCCTCTCATCATGGGCAGGCACTGCCATTATTGCACCTGTGCCATAAGAAATTAAAACATAGTCGGCAATCCAGATTGGGATTTTCTCTCCGCTTGCAGGGTTTATAGCCATGGCCCCGCTGAAAACCCCTGTTTTTACCTTTGCAAGGTCTGTGCGCTCAAGGTCAGATTTTGCTGCAGCCTGCTCAAGGTAGGCGGCAACCTTAGCCTTTTGTTCCACCGTGGTTATTTTTTCTACGAGTGCATGCTCAGGGGCAAGCACCATATAGGTTGCACCGTAGAGGGTGTCGGGTCGGGTTGTATAAACTTCTATGGTTTCAGGATGCCCGTCGATCTTGAAAATTACATCGGCGCCCTCTGAGCGGCCAATCCAGTTCCTCTGCATCTGTTTTACAGGCTCGGGCCAGTCGACACCCTCAAGCTCTTTAAGAAGCCTGTCAGCGTAGGCAGTGATTTTTAGCAGCCATTGGCGGATACGCTTTCTTGACACCCTGGTCTTGCACCTTTCGCAGAGGCCGTCAATGACTTCCTCGTTTGCAATGCCGGTTTTACAGGAGGGGCACCAGTTGATTGGGCTTTCGGCTTCGTAAGCAAGGCCCTTGTGGTAAAGCTTTAGGAAGATCCACTGGGTCCATTTATAGTAATCCGGATCGGAAGTGATTACTTCCCTGTCCCAGTCGTAGGAAAACCCGAGGGATTTCATCTGCCTTCGGGAGATATTTATGTTCTTCTCGGTAGTGGTCGCAGGATGGACTCCCATTTTTATAGCGAAATTTTCGGCAGGGAGGCCGAATGAGTCAAAGCCCATCGGATGCAGCACATTATAACCGTTCATCCTCAGATAGCGGCAGTAAATGTCTGTCGCAGTATATCCTAAGGGGTGTCCAATATGTATGCCTTCTGCGGACGGGTAGGGAAACATATCAAGCACATAGCGGCGTTTTTCCTTCGGCACCGAAGGGTCTTCGCTTACTTTAAAGGTCTTATTTTCTTCCCAGTACTTCTGCCACTTTGGTTCTATTGTTTCAAAGGGGTATTTCAATCGTTCGCCCTTTCAACATACTCATTGGTTTCGGTATTTATACGGATCTTCTCCCCCTGTTTAATAAAAAGAGGAACACGCACCGTTAGACCGGTCTCGGTTACAATGGGTTTGGTTGCCCCGGAAACCGTATCACCCTTAATATAATGCTCAGCTTCGGCAACCGTAAAAACCATCTTCGTCGGAACCCTAATATCAATAACTGTATCTTCCCAAACAGCCAGCTCATAATTCTGGCCTTCTTTAAGATAGTACTTCGTATTCTCATGGCTTGCTGTAGGCACCTCAAACTGCTCGTAGGATTCATTATCCATAAAGTGATAATTCCCCTGATCGGAGTATTGATACTGGCATGGGTGATAATCCACATGTGCCGATTCCACTTCCTGCTGGGTGGGGATGGTCTGTGTAAGGGTAGAACCGTCTTTGATGCTCTTCATTTTCACCCGGACAATGGCAGTTCCCTTCCCCGGGGTATGGAATTCCCGCTCAACTACAAGATAGGGCTGTCCGTTTTGCAATAAACAGCTCCCTTTTACTATATCTCCGCCTCTAATCATTTATAACTCCTTAATCTAGAAACTGAGCCTTAATCCTGCTCTAAGACCCAGGGCAATGGCACTTTCATCATTTATTTCATGGTAAAGAATGGTAAAGAGAGGATCCAGTTTCGCATCCCCTAAATAACTTACCCATGTAAGTGAAGGCCCTGCATGGACGCTGAAATTCCCGGTGATATTGTATCCAAAATTGAAGACAAGGGAGTGAATACTGTTAAAAGATTCTATCCAACTGTCAAGCCAGGAATAATTATATTCAGAAATTGCATTTAACCAGACATATTCCGGGTTAAAGAAAAAGGAGCCCACTATTGGCAGCATAGAGCCAAAACCCCAGCCATAGGCGGCCCTATTTGCTGTACTTTCTACAAAGGGATTAAACCCGACATAAAAGGATGTATAGAACCTTTCAATTCCAATTTTAAAGCCAAGGGTCACGGGGAAAAACTCGGAGAAGGTATACTCAAATGCACGGTATCCCCCCTCTCTGACTATTGAAAGAAAACCGATGGGCAGGCCGCCATCCACACTGTCTGCATAATTTATGAAGCCAAGTTGAACACCCGACAGAGATCGTATTGTTGAATTGATAAAACCTGCCTGAAATCCCCTTGCACTGCCCAGGGCCGTATTTACAAAGCCTGCCTGAAAGCCGTTTAAGCTCCCGGTCGTATTGACAAAGCCCGCTTGAAAACCGTTTGTATTCCCTGCGGTGGTATTAATAAAGCCCGCCTGAAGCCCTGAGAGGTCTCCTCCAACGGTATTAATATATGCCGCCTGAATTCCTGTAAGATTTCTTGTATTCCAGTTTACAAAGCCGGCTTGAACATTGCTGAAATTCCCTACTGATAGATTAAAGAAGCCGATAAGGGGAAAGCGGAAATCCTCATCTACGATATTAAAGAAAAAGGTATAGAGGGAATTGCCAAAGGGGTTTCTCCAGCGCCTAAACTCGCTCTCAACATCTTCATCATCAGGGTCTCTATAAGATGCTGCAATCAGAAAGAAATTTCCCATAGTCAAGGTTAGTACGGCATCATCATTAAGAGTAATATCTGCACGGTAGAAATCATTACCTTGCTGCAGAGTCAGGCTGTATGAGCCGGGATCGAAGCCAAGAGTCAGGGTATTACCCCCAATCTTATTAAGCTCCACCACAATGATATCCAAGCTGTCCCGAATGGTTATGCGCCCTGAAAGGTCTTCACCAAGGATGAGGCCTGCAGTTGAGGCAGGTAAAGACATACAAACAATTAAAATGAGAAGGATAAAAAACGTAAATTTCTTCATGAGAGTAAATATACAGATAAATTGAATTACTTGCAATATAATGATATACTGCACATGAGGTTTTTCTTGAAAATTCTAGTCTCCATTAAACAGGTTCCCGAAAGCAGCAATGTGAAAATGGACCCTATTACAGGCACAGTAATACGGGCCGGCGTGGAAACCGTAGTAAACCCCCTGGATCTATATGCAATAGAAACTGCCCTAAGACTAAAAGAGAAGTACGGCGGGGAGATAACTGCAATATCAATGGGCCCGCCCGCTGCGATGAGGGTGCTAAAAGAAGCGGCAGCTATGGGCTGTGATAAATGCGCCCTGCTTTCGGACAGGGACTTTGGCGGCTCTGATACCTTTGCCACTTCCTATACTCTTGCAAGGGGGGCCGGTAAATTGGGACCCTTTGACATAATAATCACAGGCGAGAGGGCAACAGACGGAGATACTGCACAGGTGGGTCCCGGTATTGCTGCATGGCTTGATATCCCTGCGATTACTTATGTTTCAAAGATTGAAGATATTAAGGGCGGGCGGCTTTTTGCAGAGAGGCTTGTGGAAGAGGGTTATCAAATGCTTGAGGCCCCCCTCCCCTGTCTTCTTACCGTGGTTAAGGAAATTGCAGTTCCAAGGCTCCCCACCTTAAAGGGAAAGATACGTTCGAGGGATCTGGAAATACCTGTATATTCTGCAGGCGATCTTGAAGTAAATCGTGATTATATCGGCCTAAAGGGTTCCCCGACCAAGGTCGTAAAAATAGAGACCCCGACTGTGACAAGGAAGGGTAAGACTTTAAAAGTTAGGGACGAGGAATCGCTAAAGGTCGCAGTTGATGAGCTTATGGGCCTGCTCGCCGAGAAGGGGATCGTATGAACGATTTAAAAAAAGGCGCAGTGTGGACTTTGGCAGAGCAGTTTGAAGGCTCCTTAAAACAGGTGTCTTTTGAACTATTATCTCGCGGGAGGAGCCTTGCGAATAAGCTTAATACCCCCTTATGTTCTGTTTTAATAGGACCTGCTATCAAAGACGAAACCCTTTCAGAGCTCATTTATCGAGGTGCCGATGAAGTCCTGGTGGTAGAGGATGATGGGCTTAAATACTTTAGCTGTGAGAGTTATTCTGCTGTTTTTGAGACCTTGATACGGGAGTTCGAGCCGGAAATTATACTTGCTGCTGCAACTTCAACCGGGCGCACCCTTATGCCCTATGTGGCAATTAAGGTGCATGCAGGCCTTACTGCGGACTGCACAGGGCTTGATATTGAAGACGGAAACCTATTACAGACTAGGCCTGCAATCGGCGGCAATATAATGGCTACGATTAAAACCCCCGATCATAGGCCTCAGATGGCGACGGTGCGTCCCCGCTCTTCAAGGCCCTTAGAGAGGGACTTGGGGCGGCAGGGGAAGATTAGACGCTTTTCTCTCGCCGACACCCTGCCAAGCGGAAAGCATTTCCCTCGGGTAAAAAAGGAGGGAGTAAGAGTTTTGGGTTACCGCAATGATGAGGCAGGTTTTACAAACCTTGAAGAAGCGGAGCTCATCATTGCGGGCGGCAGGGGCTTAAAGAAGGCTGAAAATTTCGGCCTTCTGAATGAGCTTAGCAAGAGACTCGGGGGTGAAGTGGGTGCAAGCAGGGATGCCGTGGACAGGGGTTGGATCAGCTATCCGCATCAAATTGGGCTTTCGGGTAAGACTGTTTCACCTAAGATCTATATTGGAGCAGGTATTTCAGGGGCCATTCAGCATTTAGCGGGGATCAAGACAAGTGAAGCCATTGTTTCGATCAACACAGACCCCGATGCAAATTTGCATAAGCTCGCAGACCTGGCCATTGTGGGAGACGCTCTTGAGGTCCTGGGAGAGTTAAAGAAGAGACTTATTTGAATTTGGTTCACACGGAGCTCACAGAGGACACAGAGTACACGGAGAATAAAGATGGGCATATACAATAAATTGACTGAAGATATTATCGAGGAACTTAGGGGAATTGTGGGTAGGGGCAATGTTATTATAGACTCTGAAAAGCTGGAAGCCTATTCCCATGACGAGACCGATGCAGAAGAATACGGAGCTCTTCCCGAGGCTGTGGTTTTC
>Ga0099364_10001985_pt1 | contig 33008 bp, 24 predicted proteins | sample TergutTh196P3_FD_73070 | JGI IMG/M metagenome (GOLD analysis project Ga0099364, IMG submission 73070) | Microcerotermes parvus P3 segment gut microbial communities from Pointe-Noire, Republic of the Congo - Th196 P3 | ecosystem: Host-associated > Arthropoda: Insects > Digestive system > Gut ... | reverse complement strand
TCGCGTCAAACAAAGCCTCGAACATCTCAGCCGCAACGCCGGAAGCCGATACCATGCCCGCCCCGACTACGCTCACCTTTGCGATCTTGTCGGTTACGCTGATTTCGTTGAATCCCAAGACGTCCTTGCTGTCGGTGAGGAGCTTTTCAGCTTTCTCCAGATCTTTTTTTGCGACGGTAAAGCTGATGTCTTTCGTTTTGTCGCGGCCTATCGACTGCAGAATAATATCTACGTTTATTTTTGCTTTGGCGAGTACCTGAAATACTTTAAACGCGACGCCCGGCTCATCGAGGAGCCCAACAAGCGCGATCCGCGCTATATTCGCGTCTCTTGCGACGCCGCTGATTTTCGATTGTTCCACTTTTGTTACCTCCTTGACTCTTGTGCCGGGCTTTTTTACAAAGCTCGATAGTACTTCCATATTGACGCCATAGCGTTTCGCCATCTCCACAGAGCGATTGTGCAAAACTTGCGCGCCCAGCGTCGATAGCTCAAGCATTTCGTCATATGTTATCTCGTCGAGTTTCCGCGTCCCCGGGACTAAACGCGGGTCTGCGGTGAAGACGCCTTCAACATCGGTATAAATCTGGCATAAGTCCGCATGCAGGGTCGCCGCTATTGCAACGGCAGTCGTGTCGGAACCGCCTCGGCCCAGCGTCGTGATATCGTCGGATTTGTCGATGCCCTGAAAACCGGCGACGAGGACTATTCTGCGGCGGTCAAGCTCCGCTTTTAGGCGCTCGACCGATACTTTTGTAACTCGCGCGTTGCCGTAATCGGAATTAGTATGCATGCCCAGCTGCCAACCGGTCAGCGATACTGCAGGCAAACCGATTTTGTCGAGAGCCATTGCCATCAGCGCAATCGATGCCTGCTCTCCTGTTGACAGGAGGACGTCCATCTCGCGCCTGGAGGGGCTCGGGTTTATCTCCTTCGCTTTTTTGATCAGGTCGTCAGTCGTGTCGCCTTGAGCTGAGAGTACGACGACCACGTCGTTGCCCCCAGTGAATGCCTCGGCGATTATCCGAGCGACGCGCTCTATGCATTCCACGTCCGCAACGGAGCTCCCGCCGAACTTCTGTACAATCAATGCCACTATCTTTCCTCCTTCTCTTGGCAGGGTACCGAAGATACCCAGCCTTTTAGTAGTCTCCTAAAACCCGGAACAGCGACAATGCCGGAATCCCTCGATCCAGAATGCCGCGAACCTTTTTGCCGTTCATAAAAGTAGTTTTGAATGCTGTCGCCGGACCTTCTTCGCAAGCGTATACTACCTCTCCGAATTCGTGCTCAATCTGTTTGCGCGAAGCGCTCGTCCTTATATACCAAGCTGACTCAAGCTGCGAGGGGTCGGCCGCTGTGTCTGCTCCGCCTTCTTCCCAGCTCGCCGGTTTGTGGGAGCGCAAATGCTTTGCCGCGTCTATAATGTCTGCAACTACGGCGCTGGCAGTCGGCATTTTTCCCGCGCCCGCGCCGTGGAAAAGCACGTCGCCAACAGCGTTGCCGCGTACTACGATACCGTTCATGACGCCGTCTACTCCCGCAAGCAGGTTGTCAAGGCTTATCAGATGCGGCGCCACGTATGCTGCGACCTTATCGCCAACCGAGCGGGTGCGGCCCAACAGCTTGATTTTGCATCCTAATTTGGCGGCAAACTGCATATCTTCCATTGTTACGCCCTTAATGCCCTCGGCAGGCACTTGATCCGGGTAAATATGCCGCCCGAACGCGAGCGAGGACAGTATGCATATTTTTCTGCACGCATCGTGCCCTTCGATATCCGCCGTCGGGTCTGCCTCGGCGTATCCCTTTTTCTGGGCATCCACAAGCGCTTCTGAAAACTCAGCGCCGTTTTTCAGCATTTCGGATAATATGTAATTGGTGGTGCCGTTGAGTATTCCGTATATCTCGCTGATTTGATTAGCTGTCATGCATTGGGAAAGCGGCCTGATTATCGGGATGCCTCCGCCAACGCTCGCTTCAAAAAGATAGTTGACGCCCTTTTCCTGCGCAAGCTTCAGCAGCTCGCATCCATGGAGCGCAACTAGTTCTTTGTTTGAAGTAACGACGCTTTTCCCGGCCTGCAGGCTGCGAAGCGTGTATTCGCGTGCCGCTCCGACGCCGCCTATGGTCTCGACCACTACCGCAACATCCGGGTCGTTGACGATCGTATCAAAATCTTTAGCAAACAGGTTTTCGTATGGGCTGCCGGAAAAATCCCTCACGTCCAGAATATGCTTTACCCGTATATCCCGGCCTGCATTCCGCGCGATTCTTTCTGAATTCTTGTCGATTACTTCTACAGTCCCGGAACCGACTACGCCAAACCCAAGCACCGCAACATCTATCACTTACCATCTCACCCCTTGTCTCATGGAACTGTATACTACCACATAATCCCCGCTTGCGCAACATTTTTTTTCATTGAAAAATTGACACTACTTGCGAAAAAGTGTACAATGCGTAAGGTATAAACGACTTTTGGCGCGAGTAGCGGCCGTTTGGAGGTGTGCCCGTGGATGCATATATTGCCCGGCAGCCTATTTTCAACAAAAAAAAGCAAATATTCGGTTACGAGCTGCTTTTCAGGAGCAACGCAACGGAAGACAGCTTCTCAAGCTCAAGCGGAGATAAAGCTACGTCGCACGTTGTCATGGAGAGCTTTAATTCGCATGGCGTTGATTCCATAACAGGCGGAAAACCTGCTTTCATAAATTTCACTTCACGGCTGCTTTTGGAAAACACAGCAACCCTTTTTCCCAAAGAGACGCTTATTGTTGAGATTCTTGAGACCGTGGAGCCGACGCCTGAGATAATCGAAGCTTGCCGTGTGCTCCATAAAAGCGGCTATAAGCTTGCCATGGATGATTTTGTCTATAGGCCGGAGCTTCAGCCGCTGATCAACATGAGCAAAATCATTAAATTCGATTTTCTGGCCAGTAAGCCTGATGAAATAACCGACATGATAAAAAAGGCAAGACTCAGAGGGAAATGGCTTCTCGCGGAGAAAATCGAGACGAACGAAGTGTTCGACCTTGCTGTTACTATGGGTTTCAAGCTGTTTCAGGGGTATTTTTTCAGCAAGCCTGTAACCGTGCAGTCCAAGGTGCTTTCTCCTCTTAAGAGCAGCTATATTTCCCTAATGAAAGAAGCGAGCATGGGCGAGAATATAGACGCCCAACGCGTGGCAAAGACTATCCGCGAAGATGTGGCATTGTCTTTCAAGCTGCTCAAGCTTGTCAATTCGGCCTATTATGGCTTTCGCAAAAAAATTAGCGACGTTTCCCGCGCAGTTGCGATAATCGGCACTAATGAACTGCGCAAGTGGGTGCTTTTAATTGCGCTGATGGGGCTGAGTTCGGACAAACCTGACGAGGTAATAAGAATGTCCATGGTCAGGGGGAAGTTCCTTGAGAACATGAACGCGCAAGGCGGCTGGGTGCGTTCGGACGATGATGCGTTCCAGGCCGGTTTGTTTTCGCTGCTTAACGTGCTGGTGGATATGCCGATGGGTTCCGTGCTTGAGGGGATGAGCCTTGCAAAGGAGGTCAGCACGGCGCTCATTGATAATTCAGGGCCTTTGCACAGCTTACTGGAGCTTGTCAAAGGCCTTGAGCTCGGTGACTGGGGCAAAGTCGACTTGATCGCTTCACAGTTGAATATTAACGCCGAACTGATTTCTGACGTATACCTTGATGCGGTAAAGTGGTGTGACAATCTGACGTTTTGATGTGCGCAGGGGCAGCTAATATGTATAAATTACAGAATATTCATTCGCACACTGTTTATTGCGATGGGTCTTTGACGCTTGAGGAGATGGTGATTGCGGCAATCGGCAGGGGGTGCGATTCGTTTGGTTTTTCCGGGCATTCTTATGCGCCGTTTGATTCGGAGCACTGCATGAGCCCGGAGAATACGCTCCGATATATAATGGAAATCGGGCATTTGAAAGAAAAATACTCCGGCAAGATCGAGTTGTTCCTTGGCATTGAGCAGGAGTACTACTCGGATGAGCTTCCGGGGGACGTCGATTTTGTGATCGGCGCGGTTCATTATATAAAAAAAGGCGATGCCCTCGTCTGCGTAGACGGCGGCGCGGAGTCGCAGAAGCTGGAATGCGATACGAATTATGGCGGGGACTATTATGCGATGGCTGAAGGCTATTTCGAGACAGTTGCTGATGTTGCCGAAAAAACGAACGCCGATATTATTGCGCATTTCGACCTTGTCACTAAGTACAATTTTGACGGCAAGCTGTTTGACGAGTCTCATCCGCGCTATGTTTGCGCTGCACTTGCCGCTATGGATGAAGCTTTGAAAGGTTGCAGGCTTTTCGAGGTAAACACCGGCGCTATGTACCGCTTTAATAAACCGGAGCCTTACCCTTCTGCTTTTTTGCTCAAAGAGCTTTATAGGCGCGGGGGCGAGGTCATGCTCTCAAGCGATAGTCATGACGCAGATTCGATTTGCCATAAGTTTGATGATATGAGGGAGCTTCTTATGGCTTGCGGGTTTAAGTATGTCAAGCAGCTGACAAAAGATGGGTTTATCGACGTGGCGTTGTAGGAGGGTTGTTCAGTGCCTTGCGCTCGGATGGCTGTTTTAAGTTCCCGCAATCGCTCGGCGGCGCGTCCATGCGCCAACTCGCGATCGCTCCACCGTCCTTGGTTGCGCTTTGCGGGATCTTAAAACAGCCATCCTCACCGGCACTGAAATGAAACATTTTAGGAAGTGTGGTATATTATGCTTGATTCGAGCGAGATTTTTGGGGTAAATGTGTTCAGCGATCATGTTATGAAGCAGCGGCTGCCCTTTGTTATTTATGATGCGCTCCAAAAAACGATACAGGACGGCAGCAGGCTGGACGGCAACGTTGCAGTCGTGGTCGCAAGGGCTATGAAGGACTGGGCCGTCGAAATGGGCGCGACGCATTATACTCATTGGTTTCAGCCAATGACCGGAAGCACGGCAGAAAAGCACGACAGCTTCATAACGCCTACCGGCGATGGCCGGGCGGTCATGGAGTTTTCCGGCGATGAGCTTGTCCAGGGTGAGACCGACGCGTCCAGTTTTCCGTCAGGGGGGCTGCGCGCGACATTCGAGGCTCGTGGCTATACGGCGTGGGATCCGACGTCTTATGCGTTTGTCCGCGGCAGCACGTTATACATCCCGACGGCCTTTTGCTCATATGGCGGAGAGGCGCTCGATGAAAAGACGCCGCTGCTTCGCTCCATGCAGGCGCTAAACAAGCAGGCGCTGCGCATTCTGCAGTTATTTGGAAATACTGAGGTGAAGACCGTGAAGCCCATGGTTGGCGCCGAGCAGGAGTATTTTCTTATTGATAAAGCGCTTTTTGAAAAGCGGAAAGACCTTATGTACACGGGCCGCACGCTTTTTGGTGCGAAATCGCCAAAAGGCCAGGAGCTGGACGATCAGTACTACGGAGCTATAAAGCCGAGGGTTTCGGCTTTCATGAAAGCTCTCGACGAAGAATTGTGGAAGCTCGGAGTCCCTGTCAAAACGAAACACAACGAATCCGCCCCGGGGCAGCATGAGCTTGCTGCCATGCATACGACGGCGAACATAGCAACCGACCATAATCAGCTTATTATGGAAATCATGCAGAGCATCGCAAAGGAGCACGGCATGATCTGCGTACTGCATGAAAAGCCTTTTGAGGGCATCAATGGCAGCGGCAAGCACAACAACTGGTCGCTTGCTACAGGCACGGGCGCCAACCTGCTCGACCCGGGAGCGACGCCGCACGAAAATGCGCAGTTCCTCCTGTTCCTCGCCGCTGTCATAAAAGCGGCTGATGATTATCAGGATTTGCTGCGCGTGTCCGCCACGGGCGCAGACAATGACCGCCGCCTCGGCATGAGCGAAGCGCCGCCTGCGATAATCTCCGTTTATCTCGGCGACGAACTGTTGGAAATACTCGATGCGATAATTAGCGAGACGCCTTACGATGCCGGCGGAAAAGAGCCGGTTATGAAAATCGGCGTATCCGTCCTCCCTACTTTCCCTAAGGACACTACCGACCGCAACAGGACTTCGCCGTTTGCATTTACCGGGAACAAGTTCGAGTTCCGCATGGTAGGCTCGTCAATGTCTATAGCCAAGGCCAATATTGCCATAAATACGGCAGTCGCAGAGTCTCTCCGCATTTTTGCTGATGAGCTTGAGGGCAAATCGGATTTTCAAGCTGCGCTTCATCTGCTTATCAAAAAGACCATCAGCGAGCACAGGCGGATAATTTTCAACGGCAACGGATATGACGGCGACTGGGTGCGCGAGGCTGAAGCAAGGGGGTTATTGAATCTCAAAACGACGCCGGATGCCCTGCCTTGCATGATGCACGAAAAAAATATCGCCCTTTATGAGCGGCACAATGTCTTTTCACGCGCAGAGCTGCAGTCGCGGCTTGAAATCAATCTGGAGAATTACTGCAAGCTGTGCAACATCGAGGCTGTCACATTGTATAAACTCGCGAAAAAAGACATGCTTTACGCCGCAACGGCGTATGCCTCCGAGCTGAGCGAAGCGGCATTGGCAAAGAAAGCGTTTTTGCCCGAAGCCGACCGCACTTACGAGCACGACACGGTCATGCGGCTGTCGGATTTCAGCGCAGTCATGCATTACAGGGTCACGGAGTTGTATGGGGCGCTATGCGAGGCGGAGGAGAAGGCCGACACGCTGGAAAGGGCGCGGTTTTTCAAAGACAAGGTGCTGACAAAGATGGAGGAGCTGCGCGAAATAGCAGACGAGATGGAGTTGATCATCTCCCGCAAACACTGGCCGTTCCCGACCTACGGCGATTTGCTGTTCAGCGTGAGGTAGCGTTATGATACTGTGATTGTGAAGCATTCGCGGTTCCTGACTGTGTCTTTGCCTAGCGTGAGCGCAATGTTGTGCTGTGAGTTGAAGTAGTACTTGTATTCTACACCGTCCCTCGTAATATAGCCTGTATGCACAAATAGGTTTTGCTCGATGAGATGGGTGTACTCGTCAATGATTTCATCTACGTCGCCTTCGAGGGCGCTCAGTTGGTATGAAAACGACGTGCCGCCGCGCCCGGTGTCCCTGTTGAACACCCTCACGCCGAAAAACGCGCCGAAATCAGGGGCGGGGAAGAATCCTGTGTAGTATGCTGTTCTTATCAGTATCGACCTAAGCGGGACATGCGCTTCGCGGCTAAGTTCGTCGATAAGGTTTATCGGCATGGCCAGGTTTATGTTCTGCGCGCCCACCGCTGTCGCGCTTGTGACGCCGACGACTCTCCCAAAAGCGTCAAGCAGCGCCCCGCCGCTGCTGCCGCTTGATATAGGCGCGTCTACTTGTATGTACTCCACGCCTTCTATTTCGCGCAGAGACTGAGAAACTATGCCCCTGGAAAACGTCGCGTGCAATCCGAGCGGGCTGCCGAGCGTATACACCGTCTCCCCCGTCAGGAGTTCCGTGGAGTCGGCACATTCTAGATATGAGGTATTATTGATGTTTACCCTGATGAGGGCCAGATCGTCTTTCCAGTTGTAATCATATATCCCGGTGACGTCGCGCACGCTGCCGTTGTCCAGCGTGACTTTCGCGGAGTGGCCTCCGATGACTACATGGTAATTTGTGACGGCCAGCCCCGACCCGGAGATGAAAAAGCCGCTTCCTGTTTTTAGGACTGTGTCTTTTTCGTCGAATACTTCAATGTAGAACACTGCGGGCGAGGCCATTTTGTATATCTGCTCCGCGCTGAGCGGGTTCAGGATCGATAGCATTACCCGTGTGTCGGCTTTTATTATCCGCATTATGATCGCGGCTGCGTCGGCGCGCCTTAATGTCCTGCCGGGGAAAAATGATGCTTGGCTGTCTGAGCCTGCGAGCACGCCTGCCCTGTAGAGTTTGTAGACGGCTTCGCCGTAGCTGTAGTTTTCCAAAACGTCCGGTATAGCACCGTTGTCAACACGGTTTATTGGCGTAATGGCCTCATCGGGCATCGCGCCGGCAATAATAACGGCAAAGTCCGCCCTTGTAGCCGCCGCGTCGTAATTTGCGTAGGCTCCGGCTATTATTTCATTGCTCAGTGCATATTCGACATATGGGGCGTGCCATGGCGATCCGTCCGGGAAGTCCATTGTCCCTGTGTGGTAGCCTTTGTGCAGGCTTGCTGCGATTTTTATAGATTCGGCTATCGTCAAGCTTCCGGAGGGGTCGAAAGTATCCGCGCTCTTTCCCCCCATGATGCCGTATTCATACACCCCCAGCACACTGTCATAGTACCATGCATCCGGCGATACGTCGGTGAATTGATCCTGATAGGTTGTAAGCTCCGTAAAATTCGTAAGGCTTATGGCGCCGTGCGCAGACAGCGTCATGCAAAGCGAGAGGCAAACAAGCAGGGTTATGCTAATTATGCGTTTTTTCATTTTTATTTCAACCATTTCCATAATGTTATTTGATGCGGCCTAGCCGGGCAGCTTTTTTAGATGCCGCTGCGGTTCACAAGTAAGCCGCTTGTGTATTATACTGGCATTTGAGGAGAATTACAATAGAAAAAACAGTATTGAAGAATTCACCGCAGCAATGTTGTGTCGATGCCAATGGTGCGGTGCGTGGAAAAGATGTGTATTTTATGCCCCTTGTCGCTAGGCGGCGCGTCCTTGCGCCTACGAGCGAGCGCTCCACCAACCGTGGTTTCGCTCTGCGGGGCATAAAACACACATCTTTTCCTGTTGAGTCTTGCCTATAGCATACATTTTGTTGCTTATGTATTTGCATTGGGGTATAATGCTCGGTATGAGGCACAGTGTTTAATAATATGGTGATGAGGTAATTTTGATATGGCCAGGACTTTTTCTTTTGGCGGCGTCGCAAGCGGACAGATTTTTCAGTTGGGATATATCGTCCCGGATGTTGACGCGTCCATACGTTTTTGCACCGAGGCGCTGGGGATAGGCCCGTTTACATGTTCGCGAGGTTTCAAGGCGCCGGATGGGTGGTACAGGGGAAGCTCCGATATGCCTGAGCTGACAATCGCGCATGCTTACTCAGGCCGGTTGTTCTTCGAGTACATTCAGCAGCACGACGACACTCCGTCGGTTTATAAGGAGCATATCGACAAGTATGGCTATGGCCTTCATCATTTTGGGATTGCGGTCGCGCCGGAGGAATTTGATGCAACGCTTGAGCGTTACTACAGCCTCGGATTTGAGGATATCTTCACCGACCAGCTCCCGGGCGATGTCCGGATTCGGTACATCGGGCCAAAAAGCGAAGCTGCCCTCGATAAATTGCGCAATGAGACGGGTGCGTGCTATTTGGAGTGCGTTGAGGTAAAGGCAGTCGAGGAGTCGTTTTTTTCCGGGATGATCGATGCGGCTATGGCTTGGGACGGGAAAACGCTTTTCCGCGAACGGTGATGCGGGGACTGCTCTCAACCTTGCGCTCGGACGGCTATATTAAAGCTCCCGCAATCGCTCGGTGGCGCTTCCATGCGCCAACTCGCGAGCGCTCCACCGTCCTTGGCTGCGCTTTGCGTGAACTTTAACATAGCCGCCCTCGCCGGTTGGAGATCAGTTATAGATAATGGAGGTTTATTATGGCTAAGTATAAGAGCGGTGAGGCTTTGATTGAGCTGCTGAACGCTCATGGGGTGGATAAAGTGTTTCTCAATCCGGGTTTTGAGTTCATTGATGTTTTGTCTAAGGTTGCTTCGGCGCGCGTGGAGGGGCGGCAGTCCCCTCAGCTGGTTTTGTGCCCGGATGAATCTGTGACTGCGGCAGCGGCTTACGGCAACTATATGGTCACCGGGAAACCGCAAGTTGTTATGGTCCATTCGGAGCTTGGCAGTTTGCAGCTTGGCGGCAATCTGCAGAATCTTCAGTGGGGCCGTGTGCCTGTTTTGATTCTGGCTGCTTATCAGGAAATTGATGCAAAGCGCACCCTCTGGAACGGCCTGCCTTATGATCAGGGCAGCATTGTGCGAAACAGCGTAAAATACGACCGCCGCCTCACAGGTGAGGAGGATCTGCACGAGGTTCTGGCCGAGGCGTTCCGCATAGCTTGTTCGGAGCCGTCAGGGCCGGTATACCTATGTTTCCCGATGAGATATTTATTCAGTGAAATCGACAGGCCGGAGCTATCGCCTGTTCCTGAAAAAACAGAGCCCCTGCCTGAAGTGGATGCGGACACGCTGGAGAAAATGGCGGATATCCTTTTGGATGCGAAAAAACCCCTTTTGGTCAGCGGCAACGCGGGGCGTTATATTGAGAATGTCGAGGCTTTGACGAGTCTGGCGGAAACATTGAGTGCATTGGTGATTACCGGTTATAGCTGGATGAACTTCCCAAACAACCACCCCTTGTGCGCCGGCATTGAGCAAATCGGCGGCAGCCGAAAGGTGGATGCGGGGTATGATGAGGCTGACGTCATTCTTGCCATCGACTACGCCATGCCATATGTAGGCAGCGCGCCGTCACCGAAGCCTGAAGCGATCATACTCCATATTGACGTCGATCCGATGACGCAAGGCCGTTTGCTTTGGGGGCGCGGCGCCGATATTTTCATGAAGGCGGATGCCCGCGAAGCCATCCCGCGTTTGGAAAAGCTTATAAATGATAAGATAACAGCGGAAAAAACGACCGAATGGGACGAGCGTTACCGAGGGATTGCCTCACGCAACGAGCAGACTCGTCAAAGCTGGTATGCGGCGGCGCGTGCGCTGTCTAACCGGGAGCCTGTTTCCGCCGACTATCTTTGTTACTGTATTAATCAGGTGATCGACGAGGATGTGATCGTCGTCAATCATACGCTCACTCACTGCGCTTCCGTTACCGAGCAGATCGTGCGCACCAAACCGGGTACATGGTTCGGCTGCCCTTCCGGGGCGATCGGCTGGGCGCCGGGCGCAGCGCTCGGGGCAGCGTCCGCCTCCCCCGGCAAGACGGTCGTGGCTGTCATGACTGACGGCGGTTTTGTCTGGGGTTGTCCCACATCGGCTTTATGGACGTCCACTAACTACCGCTTCCCTTTCCTTGCGGTGATTTGCAACAACGGGGGTTATGGCGCGATTCGTGACGTTCAGCTTGAAATGCTGGGGCAGCATCCCGGCGAGCAGTTCATTGCGGAATCCGCCGTTGAGTTTATGCCTGATTATGCGTTGATAGCACAGGGCGCGGGAGCTTTTGCGCGTACGGTCTCTAAGCCTGTGGATGTTCTGCCGGCGCTTAAGGAGGCTTTGGACGCTGTCCGCAGCGGCAGGCCCGCAGTGCTTGATGTGCATTTAGTCAAATGATAAATGTCTTACGGCAGCCGAAAGGGTTTTATCGCAATGTTTTTGCCCTGATGATACCTATGGTGCTGCAAAATTTGATCTCGCAAACGGTTTCGTTTGCCGACACGTTCATGATCGGATTGCTTGGCGAACAGAGTTTGGCCGCGACGACCATGGCTTCGACGCCGCTTTTCATTTTCATGATTTTCACTTTTGGCGTTCAGAGCGGCGCCGGTATCCTTGTAGCGCAGTATTGGGGCAAGGGGAATACTGCCGCTATAAACCGTGTGCTTGGCGTAGCGCTTTATATAGCGGTATCCATTACATTGGCAGGGGCTGTTGTTATCGCGCTTTTCCCTCACCCGATCCTAAGCTTGGTCACAAACGATCCTGCGCTTGTAGTGCTCGGGGCGCCGTATGCGCAGATCGTCGGGTTTGCAATGGCGCTCAATGCCGTCAGCATGGTCTACATTGCTTGCCAGCGCAGCATGGAAAACGCGAAGCTGGGCGTAGTCGTGCTTTCGGTTTCATCTGTTTTTAATATCTTCGGGAACTGGGTGTTCATTTTCGGCAACCTCGGCGCGCCCGCGCTCGGCATTCAGGGCGCGGCGGTTTCAACGTTGTGTGCGCGCGCTATTGAAGTAGTGATAATCTCTGGTTATGCGCTCAGGAATTCGCGTTTGCCGCTGAAAATCAAGCTGCTGTTACGGCCCGGTGTGACGATTTTCCGGGATTATCTCAAGTATTCGCTGCCGGTCCTTCTCAACGAGGCGCTGTGGGGTTTCGGCGCCATGCTGTATCCGGTTATTCTGGGGCATATGGCCGGCGCGCAGTCGATCCTTGCCGCATATAATATTGCCGGCAATCTTGAGCGTTTTTTCGCTGTGTCAATATTTGCATGCGGCGGGGCAACTGCTGTCATAATAGGCCGCGAGCTCGGCGCGGGGCGGCAAGATCAGGTTGAACGAGTCGCAAATTCTCTCATTACGCTCGGGCTGATTTTTGGCCTGTCCTCTTGCGGGCTGCTGTTGCTCGCAAGGTTCACCGTACTCGAGCCGTTTGTCTTTCCGCTTTTTGACTTGTCGAGCGAAGCCATATCCAACGCAAAAACCATTCTTTTGATCCTTGCGTGCGTCATGCCCCTGCGCACTTTTGGCTTTACGATGGGCGTCGGCGTGCTCCGGGGCGGCGGCGACACTAAGGCAATGATGATTATTGACGTCATAACGCTTTATTTTATATCATTGCCCGTGGCGGCGATAGCCGGCCTCGTTTTAAGGGCGGGGATCGGGGCTGTTTATTCGGCCATGCTAATTGAAGATACTTTGAAATCGATACTGCTATTCCGTAGGATAAGGCAAAAAAAATGGATACATGATGTGACAAGGGAGATATAGAAAGCGAGGTGATTGGTATGGATATTATGGTAATCGTATGGCTGTGCGCTCTTGTTTTCTTTGTGATCGCGGAGGCTATGGCCGTGCAGTTGGTCAGCATCTGGTTCGCGGCGTCGGCGCTGATATCGCTCGTGCTTGCGCTTTTGGGCGCTTCTGTGGTTGCGCAGATAGTCGTCTTTATTCTTTGCACGGCTTTGCTGCTTGTATTTACAAGGCCTATAGTAAAGCGTATTATGAATAAGCCGGTTGAGCGGACTAACGCTGACAGGATCCTTGGCATGACCGCTGTCGTCATTCATGAGGTAAACAATGACGCTGCAGAGGGTCAGGTAAAGGTCGCAAGCCAGATATGGACGGCGCGCTCCGTCAATGGGGGTATAATCCCCGTCGATGCAAAAGTGGTCGTACGCTCGATCGAGGGCGTCAAGGCAATCGTTGAGGCTATATAGCTAATCAGGCATCAGTTATATCCGTGCCGGGGAAAGGTGTGTTTTGCCTCTCCGTTCGGCCAGGTTCGTGACAGTAGCCGGAGTTCCCTCACTGCGATGCACAACACACCTTTTCCCGGCACTACATAAAGCAAATCAGACAGGGTTTCAAGAGCAGTTACATGGATTTATGTTTAGGAGGATTTTACATGCAAGTATTTGTTATTGGAGTAGTGGCGTTTTTGGCGTTTATCATTGTTATCTCGAATATAAAAATCATACCGCAAGCCTATGCTGTGGTAATTGAGCGGTTCGGCGCATATCGCGTGACGTGGCAGACAGGAATCCGCTTCAAGGTCCCGTTTATCGAACGTATGTCCCGCCGCGTGTCGCTCAAGGAGCAGGTCGTGGATTTCGCGCCGCAGCCTGTTATCACGAAAGACAACGTTACCATGCAAATCGATACCGTTGTGTATTTCCAGATCACCGATCCCATGCTTTACACATATGGGGTTGAGCACCCGATGCAGGCTATCGAGAATCTGACCGCGACGACGCTTCGTAATATTGTCGGTGATCTTGAGCTGGACCAGACGCTTACTTCCCGTGATACCATAAATGCTCAAATGCGCGTCATTCTTGATGAGGCGACCGATCCGTGGGGCATAAAAGTCAATCGCGTGGAGCTGAAAAGCATTATCCCTCCGCGTGAGATACAGGATGCCATGGAAAAGCAAATGAAGGCCGAGCGCGAGCGCCGCGAGGCGATTCTTCGCGCGGAGGGTGAAAAGCGTTCTGCCATCCTCGTCGCGGAGGGTCATAAGGAGTCGCTCATCCTCAAGGCTGAGGGCGAGAAGGAGTCAGCGATACTTAGGGCCGATGCTGTTCGCGAGGCAAAGATACGCGAGGCCGACGGTGAGGCGCAGGCTATTATCCGTGTGCAGGAGGCCATCGCCACTGGTATTGTGAAAATAAACGAGGCAAATCCGTCTGAGAAAGCCATGCTTTTGAAGAGTTATGAAACGCTCGCAACGGTGGCCGACGGGAGGTCCACAAAGATAGTCATTCCGTCTGATTTGCAAGTTCTTGCAGGGTTGTCAACGGTTGTCAAAGAGCTTGTTACGGATGTTAAAGATGAATAGATGTAACTGTTCTTAGAGCCTTGCGTTCGGATGGCTATGTTAGAGTTCCCGCAATCGCTCGGTGGCGCTTCCATGCGCCAACTCGCGAGCGCTCCACCGTCCTTGGTTGCGCTTTGCGTGAACTCTAACATAGCCATCCTCACCGGCTCTAAGAGCAGTTACGAATAAAATGGAGGTAAAGCAATATGCTAGTAGGTTATCAAGAAGGCACGGGCATAGGTTGCGCTGACTCAACGCTGGAGAGGGATCTTGTCCTGTGCGAGCAAGCCGGGTTTGATGTGATCGAGATGCGTTTCGACGCTCTTGCGCGTTATCTGGTGACGCATTCGATAAGCGAGCTAAAAGACTTTTTCGCAAGCAGCCGCATTAAGCCGCATTGCATGGGCGGGCACTTTATTCTGCCGGACGATTTTGCGGGCAAGGACGCGGCCGGTAAAGAGCGCGATGCCGGGATCATGACAAGGTTCATCGCCGCTTGCCATATTTCCGAACAGATCGGCGAACGTTATTTCCTGGTCATCAATCATCTTTTGCAAGAGAGGGCGCCGTCCGGGATAATGGCCGATGTTCTCGACCAGGACTATCCTTATCCCAGGGATCAGGTTACGGAGTTTTCTTCCAGAATCCTAAAGCGGTTTTGCGATGTTGCGGCTGATTATGGCATTTCCATAGCTTGGGAGCCTGTTTGCGGAAGGGGCAGCTCGGTCAAGACCATGGATCACGCTATGGAGATAATAAACGAGACTGGTTGCGATAATATCGGTTTGTGCCTTGACAGCTTCAATCAGTATATTAATGGGAAAAACAATGATTTTTCGATTTACAAGGACATTCCGGCAGATAAGATCATCACCGTGCATATCAACAACTGCGACGATGAGCCGCTTGGCGTCTTGTCTCCCCAGCATCGCCGCTTTTGCGATTCGGGAGCGATAGATTTGGATAACTGCCTTGAGAATTTAAAGGCAATCGGTTACAAAGGCCCGATTTCGGTCGAGACACTGCGGCCTGAGTATTATTCATGGCCGATCGAGAAGGTCATCAAGGAGGCCTATCGCACGACGAGCGAGCTTGTCAACAGGTGGAAATAGCTTATGTTTAAGATAGGATGTCATTTATCTGTTTCAAACGGGTTTCTCGCCATGGGCAAGACTGCCGAGAGCATCGGCGCGAATACGTTCCAGTTTTTCACGCGCAATCCAAGGGGCGGCGCGGCAAAGGCGATAGACAAGCGTGATGTCGCCGCGTTCCTGGATTTCGCCCGCGAGCGCGGGATGAGCGACTTTCTCGCGCACGCGCCTTATACGCTCAACATTTGCTCCGACAAGGCCAACGTCAGGGAGTTTGCGCGCAATACTTTTGAAGATGATATCCAGCGCGTGGAGCATCTGCCCGACGGGCTTTATAACTTTCATCCAGGCAGCCATGTGGGGCAGGGTATGGAAACTGGGATCACGATAATCGCGGATGTTTTGAACAGCGTCCTCCGCCCTGAGCAGACGGTCACCGTCCTGCTTGAGACGATGACCGGGAAAGGCAGCGAAATCGGCGGGCGTTTTGAGGAGCTGCGCGAGATAATTGACAGGGTTGTCCTCGATGATAAACTGGGCGTGTGTTTCGACACTTGCCATGTTTTTGACGCGGGGTATGATGTTGTGAATGACTTGGATGGCGTTTTGACGGAGTTTGACCGAGCGGTCGGACTGCATCGTCTGAGGTCTGTGCATATAAACGACAGCAAGAACCCTCTTGGCGGCAGAAAAGACAGGCATGAGACCATCGGGAATGGTTTTGTTGGCCTTGAGGCATTGGGGCGGGTAATAAACCATCCGCAATTACGCGGGTTGCCGTTTTATCTCGAAACACCAAATGAGCTCCCCGGCTACGCGGTGGAAATCGCGCTGCTGCGGGGTTTGTATGAATAGATGTAACTACTCCCGGAGCCTTGCGCCCGGACGGCTATTTCTGCTCACGCAATCGCTCCACCGTCCTTGGTTGCGCTTTGCGTGAACATAAATAGCCATCCTCGCAGGTTTAAGAGTAGTTGTTAAAAAAAAGGAGGAAAAAACAATATGAAACAGCGCAGAGTAATAATAATTGGTGCGGCAGGCAGGGATTTTCACAATTTCAATACTGTTTACCGCGATGATCCTGCCAGTGTGGTCGTGGCTTTTACGGCAGCGCAAATACCTGATATCGCAGGCCGCAAGTATCCTGCCGCGCTTGCCGGAGATTTGTATCCTGACGGTATTCCGATTTATGCCCAGGATGATCTGGAGAGGCTGATAAAGGACTTGGACGTCGACGAGTGCGTCTTTTCATACAGCGACATTTCCTACAAAACGCTTATGAATATTGGCGCCGGGGTGAATGCCGCAGGGGCGGATTTCAGTCTTCTGGGACATAAAAACACTATGATAAAGAGCGTAAAGCCTGTAATCGCAGTGGGCGCCGTCCGCACCGGCTGCGGCAAAAGCCAGACGTCGCGCCGCGTCATCGAGGCTTTGATGGACAGGGGCAAAAAGGTGATCGCTGTCCGCCACCCCATGCCCTATGGCGATCTTGAGGCGCAGAAGGTTCAGCGATTCGCTTCGATAAGCGACCTTGCTAAGCATAATTGCACCATTGAGGAGATGGAGGAGTATGAGCCTCATGTCGTTCGCGGGAATATCATATATGCAGGCGTGGATTATGAGGCTATACTGCGAGCGGCGGAGAATGACCCGAGCGGATGCGACGTTATCCTTTGGGACGGGGGGAACAACGACTTTCCGTTTTACCGCCCTGACCTGATGATCACTGTGACGGACCCGCATCGTCCGGGGCATGAGCTTTCATACTACCCGGGCGAGACAACGCTTCGCATAGCCGATGTTGTCGTAATCAACAAAATCGACAGCGCCGACTTTGGTAATATTCAAACGGTGAGGGAGAATATTGCACGTGTGAACCCCGGCGCTGTTGTGGTGGATGCCGCATCTACCATCAGCGTTGAAAAGCCCGAGGTTATTCGCGGCAAGCGGGTGCTTGTTGTAGAAGACGGCCCGACATTGACGCATGGTGAGATGAAAATCGGCGCAGGCGTCGTCGCAGCCCACCGCTTCGGCGCTGCAGAAATCGTCGATCCGCGCCCATATGCGGTGGGTAGGCTGTCCGATACTTTCCGCACGTATCCGGATATTGGCGTGGTGCTTCCCGCCATGGGTTATGGCGAGCAGCAAATGAGCGATTTGTCAAGCACGATCAATCAGACGGATTGTGATTCCGTGATTATTGCCACGCCGATAGACCTTGGGAGGGTGATTAATATCACAAAGCCTTATACAAGAGTGGAGTACAGCTTGCAGGAAATCGGCCGCCCAAACATGGACGATGTTTTAGCCAAGTTTTTTTAGTGCGTGGTTTGTGAATATTCGACCCAATGTCAACAGGTTAGCGATTCTCGTGTAGGGGCGATTATTAATCGCCCGATATGTAATGCCCTGCAGAGACACGGGCGATTGATAATCGCCCCTACAAAGGAACGACGAATAAACGCCTTAACCTGTTGACATTGATATTCGACCTGTATAATTGCCTCCAAGGCCCCCCTTCGTGCGCGAGGGGGGAATTTTTTGACCTTATGCCCTTTGGGTGACAATCGCAAAATACACCCCGATTTTATTTTTTTCAACAAATATATGTAGAATTTTCTACACTTTATTGACAACCAATCGATTGATTGTTACAATGATACCAATCAATCATTTGTTTATTTCCTGATATGCGAGGTGACAGACTGTGCCTATGAGACACATGATCAACAGCCCTACAAGCAGCTTTCAGCAAAGCAGCTCATCCTATTTAGAGCGTCCGCGCCTGCACAAGCTGTTGGAAGATGCCGTCAATTACCCGATGGTGACGGTGTGCGCCGGATCCGGCTTTGGCAAGACGCGCGCCCTGTATTCGTTTTTGCAGAAGTACGACGCGCACACTACTTGGATACAGATATCTGAGCGGGACAACGTGGGAACACGCTTTTGGGAGAGTTTCGTTCATATGATTTCGCTTTCATGGCCTGAGGCAGGGGCGCGTTTTATGGAGATCGGATTTCCGGATTCGGAAAAGGCATTTACGAGATTTGACACAATGATGCAAGAGGCATCTGAAATCCCGGGAAAGCACGTCATGGTTTATGATGATTTTCATTTGTTCAACAATCCCACGCTGCTGCGCTTTCTGGAAAAGGCTTTTTGCGCGCTTCCGCCTAAGTGTACCGTGATATTGCTCTCGCGCACGATGCCGGAGATCAACATAACCGGCATGATGCTTCGCGAGCGTGTTTTCACTATCCATGAGGATGATTTGCGTTTTACCGAAGATGAGATAGCTGAGTACTTCAAGCAGCTCGCGCTTCCTATTTCAAGGCAGGATCTGCGCGATATCTACGACGATACGCGGGGGTGGACGTTTGCCGTCAATCTTATAGGGCGCTCGCTGCGCAAAGAATCCAGGTATGAGCGGCATGCTTTGGAGGCAATGAAAGAGAACATTTTCAAGCTAATCGAAACCGAGATTTACAAAACATTCTCAGATCCGCTATGGAATCTTCTGCTGCGCATATCGCTGATCGATAACCATGCGGCAAGCTTGGTCCGGTCGCTGGCAAATGACAGCGCCCTCATCTGTGAAATGGAACGCCTGCACGCCTATATCCGCTACGACTCACATATGGGTGCGTATATGATTCATCATTTACTCCTTGATTACCTGCGGCAGCATCACAGCATGCTATCGGCCGAGGAGAAAAAGGAAACTTATAATAAAGCCGGTATCTGGTGTGAGAATAATGACTATCAAGTGGACGCAATCGCTTATTATGAAAAGTCAGGGGATTTTAACTCGATTTTGCGCATCGTTTATTCGTTCAAGTTTCAGATGTCTCCGAATCTGGCAAGGTATTTGGTCAAAGTATTCAATCTCATGCCGGGCGAAGTAGCTGCTCAAAATCCGCTTTTTCCCGCCATGTATCTAAAACTTAAAATAAGCCTTGGCCAGCTGGATGAAGCGTCCGCATTGGCTGAGCATTATGTAAGGGAGTACGAGGCCCGCGCTGAAACTCCGGACAAAAACCGCGCGCTGGCAGAAATTTACGGCGCATGGGCGCTCCTTCGGACGATAGTGTGCCCATACACCGATGTATATGATTTTGATGAATATTGTGAAAAACAACGCATGTATTACGACAAGAACCCATATACGGCGCATGCTTCGGTAACAAATCTGTCCATAGGGTCTTATGCGCTGCTTGTGGGTTCAAGCCGCGCCGGTGCGCCCGGGGAGTACATCGATGCAATGTCACGGGCGGTTACGCATATATCTTATATGTTTAATGGCAGCTTATACGGCCTTGACGATTTGGCACGGGGGGAGTTGTTTTATTTCCAACGTGAACTCAACAGCGCCGAGCAGTACTTGAAAAAGTCATTGGATAAAGCGCGCGCAAGGCATCAGTATGACATTCAAAACCGCTCTATGATTTACCTTATGCTCATTTCATTTTCACGAGGGGATATAAGAACTGCAAACAGCATGCTGCAGCAACTGGAATCGCTGCTTGATGCAAAGGATTATGCCACACGCTACGAAGCGTATGATATCGCCCGCAGCCACTATCATCTGGCGCTCAGCCAACCCGATGAAATAGCGGACTGGCTGAAAGGGGACTTCTCGCCTTTCGCGCACCCGGCGTTTATGGAGAATTACGCAAATCGCATTAAAGCGCAGTATCGTTACATGACTAATCAGTATAATGAGCTGCTGGCTTTTTTGGAAAATGTGCGGGAGAGCCAAACGCTCTTGATTGGGAAGATCGTTTTTAGGGTGCTTGAAGCGTTGTCGCTTTATCAGCTCAAACGGAAAGATGAGGCCATTTCCGTGCTGTCGGAAGCCTATGCGTTTGCCGAGCCGAATAGAATCATCGTGCCGTTTACGCAGTTCGCAAAAGATATGCGCACGCTGACCGCTGCCGCTATGAAAGACGATAATTGCTCTATTCCAAGGGATTGGTTGGAGAACGTCAACCGAAAAGCTTCGGCATTCGCCAGGAGGAGGGCGCATTTAATATCGGAAAGCAAGGCTGAAAATGATATAAGCAACGGGATTTCCCTGACAAAAAGGGAATCGGAAATACTCAAAGACCTTTCCCACGGGCTGTCACGTACCGAAATAGCGGCAAGCCAGAATATCTCGGTAAATACTGTCAAGATGAATATCAACATCATTTACGAAAAACTGCACGCAAACAACCTTGTCAACGCTGTGCGAATCGCAACAGACCGGGGGATAATATAGATAACCAATGTCAACAGGTTAACGGATTAGCGCTTGTAGGGGACGACCTCTGGACGTCCCGCTGCGCGGGCATTGCCAAAATCAACGGGACGTCGAGGACGCCGTCCCCTACGCAAATCATATAGATTTACCTTAACCTGTTGACATTGTATAGATAACTGTTCAGTGCCCCTTAAAATGAACAAAAAAAGCATCGTCATTGCGGGCTTGACCCGCAATGACGATGGTTCTGCTGAGTAGTTGATAGTATCAATATTTCCCGAAGCCGTCGCCGCCGGCGTCTACGTGGGAGTAATCTTTTTCCTCGGCAACGGTATAGCTGCTTTGATCCGGTTTTCTTTTCTCCGGCAAACCATGTGCAGCGCTTCCGCCTCTAAGCTTGAATTGTGAAATCAGTTCTTGCAGCATAGTCGACTGCGAACTCATTTCTTCTGAGGCGGCGGCGCTTTCCTCTGCGGTCGCGCTGTTTTGCTGGACAACTTGAGCTACCTGATCTATGCCTATATTTATTTGGTCGATGCCGGTCGTCTGTTCGTCGGACGATTTGGCTATCTCGCCAACGAGGCGGTTGCTTTCGTTAATTCCGGAGACTATCTCAGTGAGGCTCTCTGCTGTTTCACCGGCTATCCGCACGCCAAGCTGCGCTTTGTCAATCGAGTTTTCAATCATGCCGCTTGACTCTTTTGCTGCTTCCGCGCTCTTTGCCGCAAGGTTGCGAACCTCCTCGGCAACAACCGCAAAGCCTTTGCCGTGCTGGCCGGCCCGCGCAGCTTCCACTGCCGCGTTGAGGGCGAGTATGTTTGTTTGGAACGCAATGTCGTCGATAACCTTGATGACCTTGCTGATTGAACCGCTGGCATCGTTAATTTCATTGACAGCCGCAATCATCTCATCCATTTGCCGGCTGCCCCTCTCCGCGTTGCTCTTTATCGTATCGGCAAGTTTGGCCGCTTGTTCGGCCAGATCCGCGTTTTCCTTTGTCCTGTTCGCTACATCGGAAATAGAGCTTGCCAGTTGTTGTACCGACGCGGCTTGCTGAGTCGAGCCTTGCGCGAGGGCCTGAGCGCCGTCTGCTACTTGCTTCGAGCCTGTGGATACCTGGCCTGCTGAAGCGTTAATATCCGAAAAAGTATTATTGAGGCTGTCAGTTACTTTCTTGAGCGACAAGCCTATTATGTCCTTGTCGGAAAGCACGTTGATGCTGGCCGAAATGTCGCCGCCTGCCAATATGTCAAGCTCGTCGCTTATTTCCTCTACATGCTTAATAAAGCCTGCATAGGATTTAATGGTCTGGCCGATTTCATCCCTGACTTGTGAATACTTGCTGATTGCATCTCGTTCTATTTCACTGAGCTTTATCTCGCCGGTCGTGCCGGCTCTGTTCATAATGGAGGCAAGCGGGATGAGCGGTTTGCTGATGAGGCCGGATATGTAGAAGGCAAAGAATATGGCGATAGCAACGGCCAGCACCAGTACGACTATAATCACGATGAGCAGGTTGTCCGCCATTTTAACATTGCTTTCCGCGTTTGCCCCCGCCACTTCTACTTTCATTTCGAGCAGCGTGGCGAAGCCGCTTGTAATACCGTTAAAAATTCCGGAGACGGCATTGATGTCATCCCGTATTGCCGCCAGATTCCCTTCCTTTGCATATTCGTAGACCCTGTCTAAGTGAGGGGCGTATTCAGTATTCAGCAGGCTCCTTGTATCGTTAAACAGCGCCTGTGCCTCAGGCGCTATGACCGATTCTGAATATAGGTTAAGGTATCCGGTAACGTCCCTTTTGACCGTGTTCACGTCTGCGAGTACTTCTTCGATCCTGTCGTTATCATTGTTGGCTGCCGCTATGTAATACTCCCGCACATCGACCCTTAGCATCTGGATGTTTTCGAGTATATGCGCCATATACGGCATGGGAACGGTTTGCATTTCATACATTTCTACGGCCGACGAGTTGATTTGCCGCATACCTATGATACCAACAACTCCGACTGCCGCGCAAAAAATGGCCACAAGCAAAAAGCTGGTTATCAGTTTCATCGATACTTTAAGGTTTTTCATCGGTTACACTCTCCCCTGTAAAAAGAATCATAAAAGAATTATTGCGGTATCGTACCATAGTTGATACATAAAAACAATCATGTTTTTTTGTTTTTCTTGCGTTTTGCCATTTTTTGGCTTTTTGCATAAAAATCATGCCGAACGCGCATTGCTGTTTCCAACAAAGCTCGCTCCCGGCGGTTATTTCGATCTAGCTCGCGTTGTCAGATTTCATTGAATCTACTATTTCGCCAATGATTTGATCGGCGTCGTCGTAAGGGACCTGGCAGGTTCCAACCTGAAAGTGCCCGCCGCCTCCGTATTTTAGCATCAATGCTCCAACATTGGTTTTGCATGTGCGGTTAAGTACGCTGTGCCCGACCGCAATCGGGCAGTTCTGTTTGTCCCTGCCGTCCACGACCCAAACAGATATGTTCTGCTCGGGATATAGGCTGTAGATAATGAATCTGTTTCCGGTGTATATGGTTTCCACGTTGCGCAGATCTGTGATGATCACGTTCCCGTCGAGCCTGGTGTGCGCGGAAAGCATTTTTCTGAAAAGCGCATCCTGTTCGTAGTATAGTTTCACACGCTCCTCTACGTCGGGGCTTTCGAGGATTTCCCCGATGGTTTTGCTCGCGCATTCGTCTATAAGCACCTCCATAAGCTCGTAGTTGCTAATGCGGAAGTCCCTGAAGCGGCCTAAGCCTGTGCGCGGGTCCATGATAAAGCCGAGCAGGATCCACCCCTCCGGGTTGAGGATTTCTTCCCTGGTGAGCTTGGCGGCATCGACTTTGTCAACCGCTTCGATCATTGTCTCGAACCTATGAAGTTTTTCTTTTCCTCCATAGTACTCGTAGATGACTCGGGCGGCGCTGTCTGCAAGCCGGCTTTCGCCTTTGAATTCAATATCCAATCCCAGGCGTTCTTCTTCGCTTGAGTGGTGGTCAAACCACATTCCGCAGCCTTTCACGTAAGGTACATTCGCCAGAACATCGTCTTTTGCCACTTCGATGATTCCGTCTTGCATGTCCTTTGGATGGACGAATTTCCAGTTGTCTATGACGCCTAATTCCTTCAAAAGCGCTGCGCATGCAAGCCCATCGAAATCTGATCTCGTTAATAGTCTCATTATTACCCTCCTGAACATTTCATGTTTCTGGTGATGTATTATATCATGCCTTTTTTGACTCCGCAAGAATTATATAAATTCATACCGGGTGTTATTATATGGGATTAATTCAAAAAAACTCCCTATTACTTGCATATCTTTTATTTTTAGTATAATTTAGTTGTCAGATACGTGATCCGTATCTGAAGCATCAATATATTATATTAGGAGGAATCATTATGGGATTGGCAAAAGGAATTTTCGTGGTAGATACGCATGTCCATGCGCAAAGGCACGCATTCAAGGTACAAACAAGGGACGTTGAAGCGGAGTTTTCCGCACTTGGTTCCGGTATGAGCAGTGTGGAATCTTACTCGAACGCAGACAGGTTGTTGTATCACATGGATCGTTATGGTGTAGACGTCTGCGTTATCATGCCGGCTTTTGGTATGACTAACGAAATCGACAAAGAAATCGTGCGGAAACACCCGGATAGATTCGTCGCTTTTGTGCTCGACTACGAGACACGTCAAAACGCGCAATCTGGTAAGGCGCCCTGGACAATCAAAGCCGCTGTAGAAGAACTGGACAGAGAACTCTCTACCGGAATGTACGTGGGCATCGGCGAGGGGATGCCCGGCGCTTTCAGGACACCTCCCGGCGGATGGAAAGAGCGATTTGATGAAATTTGCCAGGTTATGGAGCTGTGCAGAAAGTATAAGGTCGTCGTGACCTATCATACGGGGTTCCCGGCCGGATATGCCGGCGGCCAAGAGTTGGCTTCCATCCAGGGGCATTATGAAATCGATCACGCGAACCCCTTCCTCGTCGGAGAAGTGGCCGCCGCTTATCCTGACGTCCCCATCATTCTTGAGCATGCGGGAATTGAGGGTACAGGGTACCGCACCGATATCTATGATGCCTGCCTGGCTGTGGCACGCAGCCACCACAATATTTACCTGGAGTGCGGTCAGTGGTGGGCGGAATTATATGAGCGTCCGCTTAAGGACCCGAATATCGGATGCGAAAGACTGGTTTGGGGAACGGATTGGGGCGCTGCCTCAACGCCACAGTCCTGGATGCCCGGCTGCGTACCGGAAACCTTCTGTGACCAGAACATAAATATAGGGCTGCCGGCGCACCAAATCGACATTTTTGGCTGGAGCTTGAGGGAGCTCGGGCGGCTTAATATCCCTCAGGATGATCTAAATCTGATTATGGGCGGGAACGCCGTTAGAATCATGAACATCAAAACCCCGTTTACCAGGCTGTTTAAGCAATATATTAAGAAGTAAGGCCAAAGCATCACAGCAGCCACCTTTTGTAGATGTGGTCGTTTTGATTCTTTGCATTTATGCGATCTGAGCAATAGGGCGCCCGCTAGGGACACCCCCCTTCCCCCCTCGTGCGCGAGTGGGGCTTAGGACGAGAGACGAAGGATTTCTTCCTTGATAGCTTTGCATGTATGCATAAAACGTATGTTTACACCGTCCTTTCGTCCTCCGTCCAAAGCCCCACTCCCGCAGGAGGGGGGAAGGGGGGTGTCCTTAAATGCAACTGCGCAGGTAGCATTTATGCTTCTTCAAAGTCAAGATATGTATATTGGTTGCGGCCGTTTTGTTTTGACATGTACAGCGCTTCGTCCGCACGTTTTATGTAGTCTTCCCAGCTTTGCGCAAATGTGACCTTGCCGGCTACCAAACCGACCGAGACAGTTACATTTGGCGCTACGTCGCTGCCCGAATGGGGTATGACCAGCGACCGGACATTTTCCAATATCTTCTTTGCAATCAGCCGCGCACCTTTACCATCCGTATTCGGCAGGATGACGGCAAATTCTTCGCCCCCGTACCTTGCGGCAAAATCATCCGCCCGCGTGACTGAATCGGCTATTGCCAAGGCGACGGCTTGCAAACATGTGTCGCCTTTGTCGTGGCCGTACTCGTCGTTATATCTCTTGAAGTAGTCTATATCGATCATAAGCGTGCTTAAATACCCTCCGGAACGGTTTAGCATCGCCATTGTCTGCCCGAGGCTGTTTTCCATGAACCGCCTGTTGCGTATGCCTGTAAGCGCGTCTACATTGGCTTTTGTGAACAGGTATTCTATCATCCTTGATAGATCGCCCAGTTCATCATCGCGCTCAGAGCCATACACGCGCCCTTCGAGGCTTTCCCTAAGAAACTCCAGGCTTTTGGTCAGCTTGCTTAGCGGGAGGAAAATCAAGCGATAATTGGCGGAGTTAGTTGTAAGGGCAAAAGCGATGAGCAACGCCAGAACGGTTGCAAGAACCGGCATAAAATTCGACATATCGAACAGGGAGACGCTGCCCGAGAGCACCAGAACCGACCAACGCGTCTGACGAATGGGCGTCATCGTCACATAGCGGTACTGCCCGGACGACAGCCCAACTATGAGCGGCGTGCTCATATCCCTGAATCCGCTTTCTTTGCCTGCCATATATACACTCACGGCATCATGGAAATCCGAACCTCGAAACTCCTCCTCAATATGTATCTCTTGGGCGCTGTAAAGGAAATCAATGTCATCCGTTAACGAGCTGTCCATGAGGATAACTCCGTTTTCATCAATGATGAAGCCGCGTATGTCATCGCCGTCATGGTGGGAAAAAAGCTCGTTCATGACATGCGAAAACTCCAGCCCGGTGCAAATGACGCCGAGCAGCACGCCGTCTTTGACCACTTTGTAGTCGATCCAGACCCGCTTCCGATGAACTTCTTGATCCACAGCTACTTTGAGAATATACTCGTCATCCGAATTAATGCACTCAAAATACCATGCGTCGTCCGGGTCGTCTTCGGACAGTACCTTAAAAGGCACTGCGTTGACCTGCTGATTTACCGATCTGACCCTGTACTCATTGCGCGAGCTTTCCAATACAACATATAGGTTGTTGCTGTATAGCTCCCTTACCATGCTAGTCATTTCACCAAATGCGCGATCCTTTTTTTCTTCATCATGTTCGTCGGCCATCCAGTCCGCGACAGAGCTAAAGTGCGCCATTTTTGACACAAGGCCGGTGCCTCTTTCTAAATGCGCCCCGAGCGCTTCCGCCGAGCTGAGCGCATATCTTCCGGCATAGCTGACGGACAGGCTCGCTATAACGCGCCCCATCACAATCATCATGACAGACGCCATGACGCAAAATGCGGCCGTGAAGAGCAGCAGGTTTATTTTACGAAAGCGGAAATAAAGCCTTCCCGTTTTCTTTTTTTCAAAACGATATGCCATTTCTCCTCCGGTTAAGTAACGATGATAATCATTATACTATAAAAAACGGTTTATGCAAGTTACAGGTCGCACGGTGTCTATACCATTAGTGCGGTGCAGTTACTGGTCACGGGGGGCGAAACCATTAGTGCGGTGCATGGAAAAGATGTGTATTTTATGCCCTTAGGAGTCTTGGGCAAAAGTCTGAGCGCCCGTCTTTTGGCGAGTTTTTCGCCATGCTTCGTTAAATTCACTTGTAATAAAGCAATTATTGCTGCGTGAATTTGCCTCGCCTGTCAAAAAACTCGCTCAAAATCCGGGCATTCAGACTCTTGCCCAAGGCTCCTTATCGCTCGGTGGCGCGTCCGTGCGCCAACTCGCGAGCGCTCCACCATCCGTGGTTTCGCTCTGCGGGGCATAAAACACACATCTTTTCCAGTTGGGGCTTACCTGTAACTATTTCAAAAATTTAAATTTTCCTATTGACAAATGATAATGAATGTGTCATTATATGCCTAGTTAGTGAGTTAAGTCATTAACTAGTGTACCCAAGAAGACGGTGTTTGAAGCGAGGTGACGCGCTTGAATGAAAGCCAGCCAGTATTTCAGCAAATTATGGAAATGATCGAAAGCGACATTATCACGGGCGTATATCAGACGGACGACTTGATTATTTCCACAACGCAAATATCAAAAGTCTATTCCGTCAACCCGACTACGGCGGTCAAGGCGATAAGCAAGCTGACCGATGCGGGCATCCTCTACAAAAAAAGGGGGATCGGCATGTGCGTAGCAGAAGGTGCAAGGGAGAAAATAGCCAAACGGCGCAAGGATATTTTTCTCAACCAAACCATCGATGCGCTTTTGGCGGAGGCAAAGACTTTAGGGCTCTCATTAGAAGAACTAATAAACGTAATAAGGAGTAAGCAGCCATGATACATTTTTCGAACGTAACAAAAAAATTCGGCGGGACAACGGCCATTGATAGCATGTCGCTTGATATCCCCGAACACGGAATATACTGCCTACTCGGCAGGAACGGAGCGGGAAAAACAACAATGATGAAACTGCTCGCCGGGCATATCGCGGCGACTGAAGGGGCGATCACTGTAGACGGAAAGGCGGTTTCGACCTCCGGCATGCCGGAGTGCGTTAATTTCATCGAAAGCGGTTCAATGCAGTTTAACATGAAAGTATCTGAGCTGATCGATGCCGCCGCCGAGCTGCAGGATGACTTTGACCGCGATTTCGCGCGGAAAATGGCGGAGCGGTTTGAACTTGATACAAACAAAAAGTTCAAGCAGTTGAGCTTCGGCATGAAGACAATGCTCACGGCTATCATTACGCTATCAAATAAATCAAAAGTCATTTTGCTTGACGAGCCGACGTTGGGTTTCGACGCAATCATGCGCGACCAGTTCAATACCTTGATCCTGGAAAGCTATCAGTCTCATCCGCGTATCTTAATCGTATCAACGCATTTGATAGATGAAATAGCCAAAGTTACGGAGCGGCTTATTATCATCGACAAAGGCAGGATTCTGGTAGAGGCCGGGATCGACGATATTGACGAAAAGGCCTACACGCTGTCGGGCATGGAAAAAACTGTCCTTCCGCTGCTCGACGGGCTGAACTGCATCGGGAAAACGAAAGCGGGAAGCGCGATAGCGGCGCATATTTACGACGAAAGGATAACGCCGCCGGACGACGTTGCGATCGACCGCCTAAGCTTGCAGGACTTTTTTATTAATATGGTTGGAGGAAAGAGCAATGTGCAATAAGATTTGGGCAACCGCGAAAATAAACCTGAAAAACTTAAAAGTCGCTTATATAATAACGGCAATTACACTGGTAGGCATGTCTTCAAACTACATAATAGATGTTTTTTTGGCAAGAAGCATGGATTTGAGCGGGAATGTTGGCATCAGCGGCGCTTGGACGTTTTGGATGCTGCCGGTGCTGGCGGCTGTGCTGGTTCCTTCGAGGAACTTCAAGCGGACCATGAACCTCGGCGGCAAGCGCGATAGTTTTTTCTGGGGCAGCTTGATGGTTTACGCAGTGCTGGCCGGTGCTGTGTCGCTTGTCGCGCTAATCGTCAATTACGCCGTGGACGCCCCTTTTGTCAATTCCGGAACTTATGGCGGCATGTTTACCGCTCCGGGGGTTTTTGGTTGGGATGCGCACGGCGGCGCCGTGGCGTTTTTCCGTCAGTTCGCGTTTTTATTCTTGTTTTCGGCTGTTGTACATACGCTGACCGCTATGCAGGACAAATGGTACGGGTGGGTCGCGGATGTTCTAATTATCGCGGTCATCTCCGTGTTTACCCCGATTGCCCCTCTGCGCGCGGCTTTGGTGCGGTTTTTTAACCTGATATTATTCCATCCCAATTCTTTCGTTCATATCGCCGCATGCCTTATTATCGCCCTCGGCGTTTACAGTTTTAACAGGCTTATACTGGCCAGGAAAGCGATATAGCTTTCCAATGTCAACAGGTTGGGCCACAACAGCATCCTTTGCGCACGAAGGGCAACCCCCACCGTCTGCGGACGGCACCCCCTTCGTGCGCGAAGGGGGCAAGGGGGACAGAATAACGCACTCTCAAGGGGATTGCGGGTCAAGCCCGCAATGACGGAGTGTGTTGTTAGCATTGTTTTTTCAGGGTCAGAATGTTTTTGCCGTTGGTGCGGTGGTATTCTACCGAGTCCATTATGTTTTTTACCATGAAAATACCAAGGCCGCCTACTGCGCGTTCTTCAGCGGGCACGGACATGTCCGGCTCGGCTGACAAAAGCGGGTTGAATTCGATCCCGCTGTCTTCAAACTCTATGGAAACGAGACTGCCTGCGGTGACGCGTATCGTCACGCTACCCGTCGAGGGGTGATATGCGTAGCGTGAGATATTTGAAAAAATCTCATCAACGGCTATGCCGATTTGATTTTGCGTTTTCGTCGGGCAGTTCTCCAGTTTTTCGCTGACAAAGTCCAATACCGCATCCATGTTCTCAAGCTTAGCTTCTATATATAGCTCATCCGGTGGGACGCAGGGACGGTTCTCGTGTCCCGATGGGACGTGAGAACCGTCCACTTGTCCCACATAACGTAAAACGAGCATAGTAATATCATCGGATTGTGCTGCGCCGTCAGTGAACTTGTCGATATCGCGCTGGAGCGTTATTGAGAATTCCCTGAGCGGCAGGTCTTGGTTTTTGTTGACCGCTTCGAGCAGGCGCGGTTCACCGAAAAGCTCATTTTCCTTGTTCGTGGCCTCTGTTACGCCATCGGTGTACAACAGCAGCTCATCGCCTGTTTGAAGGGTGACCTCATGCTGTGCATAAAACATATCTTCCATGACAGCAAGCACAAAACCGGGTTTCGTTATCAACCAATCATACTTCCCGCCGGAGCGCAGCAGCGGGGGGTTGTGCCCGGCGTTTACGAAAGTGAACTTCCCGCTCGGTATGTCGAGATAGCCCAAAAACACAGTTACGAACATATCTGCCTCATTGTTCTCGCAAAGCATATTGTTGACAGTTTCTAATACTTCTTTTGGGCTTTTGCCGGACTGTGCGTTGTTTTTTATCAGCGTTTTCGTAATGACCATAAACAGCGCGGCGGGCACTCCCTTGTCCGAGACGTCGGCAATAATAACAGCGAGGGTATCGTCGTCAATCAAAAAGAAGTCGTAGAAGTCGCCGCCTACTTCTTCGGCAGGCAGCATCCGGGCGAATATGTCAAACTCTGCGCGGTCAGGGAAAGCCGGGAAGATGCATGGCAGCATGCTCGCTTGTATCTTTGTCGCTACGTCCAGTTCCGCGCTGATGTGCTCTTTTTCGGCCAGCACGCGCGCGTTTTGCTCTATGGAAGCATTCAAATCCACTGTCATTGAGTTGAATGTATCGGCAAGCAGACCGAACTCGTCATTTGTATTTACAACAATCCTGACGTCAAGATTGCCCAGCCCTATTTGGGAAACATCGCTGATAAGGCGCTTGAGCGGTTTGTTGACCAAAGCGGAAATCAGCAAGTATGCAATGCAAAGCATAGCTGCCGCCAAAACCGCTATAATTATGGAAAACTGGTTGTTTTGGCTCTCTGCTTCCGCAAAAATCTCGTTTTCCGGTATGCAAAGCGATAATGACCAGTTGTTGTCCATCACGCGCCTGAATGCCACATATTTGGCGCCGTTGAGTTCAAACGTATCGGCGTCAATGTCCCATGTAAGGCTATCAAGGCCCAGGCCCGCGTCATATGACGATTCTATGTAATCTTTGTATGTATTTGAAATTATATAGTTTTGCTCCGGCGCGCACAGCAGGGCAAAGCTGTTTTCCGTGGGTTTGATCGTTATCAAGCTGTCTACTACGTCTTCAATTTTCCAGTCTATGTTTGATGCGCCGATTTTCTGCCCGTTTTTGTCAAAAACCCCGGCGCCCGCAGTCGTCATAAGGCTCATAGAGCCGGAGTCGTCAATGTACGGTTTCGTCCATGCGACTTGGCCGGGCTGCGTTACCGTGTCGAAAACCTCGCGGTACCAGTTCTCGTTGTGGTAGTCATAGTAATCTATGTTCAGCGCTCCGTCGGAGTACATGGTTTCGTCCAAAACGAAGTCTCCGGAGACTTCGTCATAGTGCGCGTATATTCCGATACGGAGTATATCCGGGCTATACGCATATGGTTCAAACCAAAAGCCGCCGCCCTCGGCGGAGGGATAGCTGCGCAGGTATTCAAGCACAGCTATTTCGCCTATCTCATCTGATTGCGTCTCATGGTGTATTAACCCCGTTATTGCGAAATGAACCGCCCCGCGTTCCATTTCCGCTATTATTTTATTTACCCTTTCTGTCTCGTATTGCACCATCTTTTCCAAGCCTTCAAGCCGCAGGCGTTTGTAGTTGCTTGTGGTGAATACCGAGTAGACAAAAAAAGCCGCGCCTAAAAAGGCCAGAAAGGCCAGCACAATTACCAGTATTTTCGTCCTGATAGACATATCGCACACCAATCAGATCAAACTATCGTCAGCATATCAGTGAAGCCTGTCATGTTAAACACATCCATAACTTCCTGCGAGACGTTTTTTATTGTCATGGATGCGTTTTTTTCTTTCGCTGTTTTATGCCCGATTATCAGCACACGAAGGCCGGCTGAGGAGACGTAGGCAAGCTGAGCAAAGTCAAGCTGAATATTCTTCTCCTCGTCAAATTCCGGAATCAGCGCTTCTTGAAATCGCGGCGCCGTGCCGGTATCAAGCCTTCCTTTAATTACAATAACAAGTTTTCCATTCTCCTTTGCCTTGCTGATTGTCATCGCAAGCACCTCCTAAGCCGGAATGCATAAATTACATTGTACAATGTACAATTGTTGTGTCTGCTCCGCAGACGATTTGGTTACGTTCTTATTGCGGTTCCGCATCCCACTTTATTTAAGCAGCATTTCGTCAAGCGCGGTCATGCCAAGGACGTTTATAACGTTTTCTGATGGTTCTTCAATATGAAAACTGCCGCCGGTTCCTTTTGCCTTTTTAAAGAACATCAGCAGTATCCTTATGCCGGCGGAGCTGAGAAAAGAGATTTCCATCATATTGACTACGATTTTTGTGCGCCCTTTGCGGATTGCTTCGTCTAAGTTGTGCTGCAGCACGTTTGCGCTCATTGATGTGATTCGGCCTTTAAGAAAAAATCTGCTTTCATTGTCTACTACTTCCTCACTGATGGAAAAATCATTGGTACTCATAATTGCGCCTCCCTTTTTATTTATCGTAGAATTAGCGGTTGTATGCGTAACTGTCGGGAAAGTGGAGTCTCCAATTTCATAGCGCTGATATTTCATCGTTATTGACTTTAAAATCAAACCTTTTTTCCCATTCTATACAGTCGTGGGGCAATTGTCAATGTGGAGTAACTATTCAGTGCTGAAGTGTTGGTATAAGGCTGCCGTTCACACGGGTAGCCAAAGAGCATCCGTCCCTGAATCAAGTTCAGGGCAGGCTATTGCGGGCTTGCCCCGCAATCCCCCATTGAATGCGGCAGTTTTACAAACAGAAACCCGTATTCGCTCATACCCACA
>Ga0099364_10001984_pt1 | contig 33008 bp, 25 predicted proteins | sample TergutTh196P3_FD_73070 | JGI IMG/M metagenome (GOLD analysis project Ga0099364, IMG submission 73070) | Microcerotermes parvus P3 segment gut microbial communities from Pointe-Noire, Republic of the Congo - Th196 P3 | ecosystem: Host-associated > Arthropoda: Insects > Digestive system > Gut ... | reverse complement strand
ATTTTGTTTTGTTTTAAATGGGGCTTCGCCCCAACCCCCCTCACCTGCGGCGGCAGAGCCGCCTTGGTTCGCTAAAGAATGGGGGATTCTCCCCCAAACCCCCTCAACTGCGGCGGCAGAGCCGCTACCTGCGAGCTCTTGTTTTGCTTACCTCATAAAGTTGAATATCGACATGGGGATTGTTGACGCGCTCATCTGGAGGGTTGCGTTGTAAATCATCTCCAGAACCTTTTGATTGGTTATTTCCGAGCCTAAATCCGGGTGTTCGAGCAGGTTCTGCTGTTCGAGCAGGCTGTACATATTCCCGGTAAGCCTTTCCTGATTGAACTCGATAAACGCTTGTTCCGAGCCGATGTTGGCGATTGCCAACGAAAGCGTACTCCCCGCTGCGAAAATCAAATCGGCATAGAGTGCGGTTAAATCGTCGGTTCCCGCCCGAACCGATGCGGCAGCGTCCAACGTCAACTGAATGATGTTCCGCGGGAAGCCCCCAATCGTGGTTGAAGTCACCGTCAAATCCGACGATTCCACTAACAACCCGCTCTTATTATCGGAAGCACGCAGTGAGAATCCGCCGCTCCCCAGTTCGGTCAAGATGATTCCCGAAGGCAGATTCGCTTGAAGATTCGCAAAAGTCCCGTCGAATTCAACCGTATGCGAAGTGCCGTTAAAGGTCAAATCGAGGGTGTAAGGGGCAGTTCCGTCATCGGGGATTGAGAACCGGTACAGAGTTACCGCGTTTTCGTCCATTCCCGAGCCGAGAATCGCCGCACCGTTAAACGTGACCGGAATCGCCGTCTGTGAGTCAATCGTGTATTCATTTTCCCATGCCAGACCCAGTCCCGCGTCGAGATACGATACCCGTGAATCCGGGAACATATTCGGGTCAGAGTACAGATTCACGTTCACACCGTTGAAGTAAACCGTATCATTTTCGATTTTGAAGGGCGGTTGGTCGGAATTGTTCACCCCGCCGAAAATACGCCTGTCCGCAGAGACAAGGTTCATCAAACGAACCATCTGGTCGCCCAAAGTCTCGATTGTTTCCCCGATAATCTGCTTATCCGGGTGGAGTGCATAGGTTCCGTGCGCACCGCGGATTAATTCCTGCTGAAGGGTCTGCATAATGCTTGAAACCTGTCTCACCGCGCTTTCGGCAGACTCATAAATTCCTTTGGCGGTCTCAAGATTCCTCTGATAGGTTTCAACTTCAGAGATGGCTTTGCGGACTTTCAAGGCTTTCGCCGCATCCAACGGACTCTGGCTCGCCCTGGTGTATTTACGATTTGTTATGATTTTGTTCTCCGACTCATTCTTCCGGAAAAAGTTGGAGTGCAGGTTGTTGACATACCGTCTTGTTGCGGTTTGACCCGCTATTCTTAAATTCGCCATACTAGATTACTCCTTAATTATATGATGTTGCAATTACAGCCCGACTCTTCCCATTCGGTTTATGAGGGTGTCTAACGCTTCGTCTAAAGTGGTCATCAGCCGCGCCGACGCGTTAAACCATTTCTGATAGGTCAGCATATTGATTCCCTCTTCGGTCTCGGAAACGCCGGAAATAGCGTCGCGATTATCGAGAAGAGTGTTTACCGTGTCCATCGTCATGTCGAACTGTTCTTCCATGAAGCTGATTCCGGTGGCTAATCGGTCGCTCAAGAACATCAAGTAACCGAACGCGCTGCCGTGGAAGTCCATCGCAGACCCCCAACTCATCGAAGATTCCAACGCGCGAACAAACCGAAGCAAATTCGTACCGTTGAGGTCGGCTCCCCGCCATCCTTCTTGTTCGAGGGCTGCACGCGACGGGAACGTAATCCCACTCGGGAAGTTCGCCCGCGCCGTACTGCCGTCACGCTGCATGAATTGGTTCAGCGCGCTCCTCAAGGCGGCGTTATCCCCCCAGGCTAAAATCAAGGAGTTTACATCGGTAACGTTCGTACCTGCCGGGACTAATCCATGCCATGCCCCATTTTCGAAAAAGTCGTCCCAGACGTTGTAAGTACCATTCTGTCCCCTCATATACGCTGCCCTGGTGAAAGCATCATTATGTGCGGCGGCATCGAAAGTGTGCGCGATTAACAGTGAGTCCTTCATCCACTCATCCGAAATGCGGATATTCGCCGCACTCACCCTCGCCCGGACTTGAGTCATCACAGGCACGCGATTCCCGTCGAAATCAAGGACGAAACTGCCGTCGGCATTGCGTTCGTATATGATATCGCCGTTTGCATCCCGAAGCTCGGTCGTGCGGGGGGTTCCGTCTGCATTGAACTCATATCCCGCCCACAGAAGGCTTCTGCTCCATACATCGGAATCGGTCAATTCCCCTTGATTCACACCGTTCATTAATTCGGCGAATCCTGCGGCAAACGCATCTAACGCCTGTAGATAATATGGTATTCCGTATTCGGAATTTTGATACAATCCGGTGGAATACGGGCCGTACCCGTTCACCACGTCCATGTATGCCTTCAATTCGCCGGCAATCGGCTGAAACGCTATTCCGTTGGAGAAATTCAGAACCGCCGCACCGTAATCGTGATAGTTCTGCAGCACGATTTTCTCGCTGAATTGGTCGTCAATAATCGTGACCCCCGCCATAGTCACCCGAACCGAACCGTTGTTGTTCTGGAAGACTTCGATGTTTCCGTATTGCGCCAGTTCGTCCAGGAGGAGATTTCGCGCGTCGAGCAGTTCCAGCGGGCCGTATTCCGATACCCCTTGCCCCCGCATGATTCTTCCCGCATCGGAAATGTATTCGGCGGTAATGGCTTTGTTGTACGCCACGACGGAGTCAATCAGGTTGTTGGTCGCCGTGACCGAATTGCTCAATTCCAAGATATTATTTTCAAGGATTCGGTTTAATTCGCTGTGATACGTGCGTAACATGGCGCATATGTTCGAAACCTGGTTGCGAACCTGGCTGGTCATCTCTTTCGCATCGGGTTGAGACAACGACACTCGCTCCAACGCTGATTTCAAGTCGTCGAACGCCGCCAACAGCCCGAAATTGTCGATGTTATCGAGGGTGGTTTCCAGTTCCATGGCAACGCTGAGTTTTATATCGTATTCCTTCGCAAACGGAGTCATGTCGCGGTAACGCTTGTCTAGATAATCGTTACGAATTTGAGACACGCCGAAGGCTGTCACTCCCTGTCCGGCAAGTGACAACCGCGACATTTTCGTTTGCCAATAAGTGAACGAACTTATAGATAACGAAGCCGTATCAATCCGTTGACGGGTGAATCCGACCGTTCCTATATTTCCGAGATTGTGACCCGTTATATCGAGATTCTTCTGTGCCAGTTGAATCGACCTCTTCTGAACCTCAAACCCCATGAATGATGAACGCATAGAATAATTCTCCTGTTAATTTTGATTTAGTAGGCTTATTTCACATGCCTTGCCTTGTCAAGCTTACTCTGCCTTGTCAAGCTTACATGCTCCCGATTACGTTGTCGTCGGGGTTGCCGAGCCGTAGCTTTCCGATTTTTCCGACTTTTCCGCTGCTGCCGTCATAGAATCCCGGTGCGCTGACCCCTTTTTCTTTGAGAAAAGTCTCCGCCACGGCGATTTTCTTCTCGATGGTTTCGAGTATATCGGCATTGAGCGAACGAATCCTGTCAATCGCCCCTTCCATGTTCGTACATTCCAGTTTGAACCTGCCTTTGTATTCTTCCGGCATGAGTTCCAGCAGTTCTTTCGAAGAAGTTTCACCGTATCCCATCGAATCGAAGAGTGCTAACCGCTTATTTTCCAATGAAAGCCCCGCCATTGACAACCGCTGCTCTTCCGACAAGGACTCATGCAGCCAAAGCAGGTCATCGGCGAGTACTTTCTGTTGTTTTCGATTCAAGAAGTCTACCACTTCCGAAAAGTGCTTGTTATATGTCCCCATGAATTCCACGATTTTAGCGGAGTTCTGAATATCCATCTAACTTTCATTCCCTTAAATTCTTATTAAATTCTTGAGTTTTTCTTGATTGCTTGTGATTGCTCAGTCACCCAGAATATTCCCGACGATTTCTTCTACCGACACGGGAACAGTCCCGCCCGCGTATTTTTCCCGCAGGGAGTCGAGTTCACGCATATCGGTCTCACCGTTCAGTTTAGAAACGATGTTCGCTTTCACCACGTCGAGGGTTGCGGCGAAATCAAACTGTACCGAGTCAAACTTTCCCGCCCCCGCCGAATCGGCGTTTTTCCGGACGTTCTTGACGCGGTCAGAGGCATTTTGAGTGACCTTTTGAGCGGCATTATTATTCAGCTTATACGCATTTAAAGCGTTGCTGTTGATTTTTTTGATTTCCATCTGTTGCGTCTCCTTTCGTTTATAACTCCGGAAATTCTTGCGAATTTCCTCCGCAGGTCGGGCAAAGCCCGACCTTTGGCAAGATTCCGGAAATTTTCATACGCTTTACAATCTTTATATCGTCCGCTGTTCGACAAAACTTTAGCTTTTTATGAAAATTTTCATAATCGTGATTCAGCCGCGGTTTTCTTCAAGTATACATACGCAATGCGCCCCGATTCCTTCCCCTGCGAGACCGAGACCTTCTTCGGTGGTGGCTTTAACGCTCACCCTCCCGATATCTGTACGGCAGCTTTTCGCGATGTTTTCGCGCATTGCCGGAATGTGTTCGGCGAGTTTCGGTTGTTCCGCCACAATCACGATATCGATATTCCCGATTGTGTAACCGTGTCGGGTGAGTAAATCGACGACTTCGCCGAGCAATCTGCAACTGTCGGCGTTTTTGAAACGTTTGTCCCCCGGCGGAAAATGTTTTCCTATATCTCCCAACGCCGCCGCACCGAGCAGTGCATCCATCAAGGCGTGAACCGCCACATCGGCATCGGAATGACCGTCCAACCCGTAAGGATGTTCGATTTCCACCCCGCCGAGGTACAGTTTTCGTCCTTTTACCAACCTATGAACATCGTAACCGTTTCCTATTCGCATTTTTATGAGTCTCCTTTTGTTATAAATGGGGGTTACACCCCCAAACCCCCTGTCGCTTCGCAGGGAGACCCTGCTACGCTCCCTGAAGAATGGGGGTTACACCCCCAAACCCCCTGTCGCTTCGCAGGGAGACCCTGCTACGCTCCCTGAAGAATGGGGGCTTCGCCCCCATTTCTTTAGCGAACCAAGGCGGGTTTCCCGCCGCAGGTGAGGGGGTTTGGGGCGAAGCCCCATTTAAAATAAGTATACACGATTTTGGTGGATTTTCATAGACTATTTTAAAATAAAAGTAGGAGTAACTTATGGAAATTACGATGGATTCAATGAAAGTCGGTCAGGTTGCCGTGGTCAGGAGTTTCTGTTGCAACGGTTCCGGTGCGGAACACCTCCGCCGGCTTCAAACCCTCGGATTAATCGCGGGAACGCGGGTCTGCTGCGCCCTGAAAAGTCCTTGCGGCGACCCGAAAGCGTTTTTAATCAGGGGCGCGCTTATGTCGGTTCGCGGGGAGGACAGTTCAAAAGTTCGGGTAGAATTATGCGCGAATGGCACTTCATGATTTTTGTTGCCTACGCAACGAAAGTTGGTACTGTGCGCCGAACTCATGTGATATACTGTTGTTACGAAAGGAGATTGCTGAATGTTAGAAGACAAGGATTTCAAAGAAATAATCGGCGGCGGGTATGATGAGTTCTGCGATTTCGAGGGGAGATACCGTGTCGTGAAAGGAGGGAGGGCTTCAAAAAAATCCAAGACGGCGGCGTTATGGTACATTTATAATATGATGAAACACCCCGGCGCGAATTTGTTAGCGGTGAGGAAGGTATACAATTCGCTCAAGGATTCCTGCTTTACCGAGTTGAAGTGGGCAATCGACAGGCTGGGGGTCGCCGATGATTGGAAGTGTAAAATCTCCCCTTTGGAAATGAGTTATTCTAAAGGAGGAAAGATTTTCTTCCGGGGGTTGTATGATGCGATGCGCCTCGCAAGTATTACAACCGAAAGAGGGAAATTGTGTTGGGTCTGGGTGGAAGAAGCATTTGAAATAGACCGGGAGGATGATTTCAATATGCTGGATGAGTCGGTGAGGGGGAAACTCCCTCCGGGTCTCTTCAAGCAACTGACCTTGACGTTTAATCCGTGGAGCGGAACCCACTGGCTAAAACGCAGATTCTTCGATAAGGGCGGCGAAAACGTGTTAGCCCTTACCACCAATCACGAAACGAATGAGTGGTTGGACGAAGAGGACAAGCTTCTGTTTGAGCGGGTGAAGAACGATAACCCGAAACGATACAAAGTAGTCGGACTGGGGGATTGGGGGGTGGCAGACGGTTTAGTCTACGAGAATTGGGAGTCGGCGGAGTTCGACCTTGAAAAAGTCCGTGCAAGGATTTCGGGTTCACCGCGATTTGTTTCGGCGTTCGGCTTGGATTTCGGCTACACCAACGACCCGAGCGCGCTGTGCTGTATGTTGGTGGATATCACCGGGCGGATTATTTACGTTTTCGATGAAATGTACGGCTTCGGAATGTCTAACCGTGAAATTGCCGAGAGAATTACCGCTATGGGATACGGTAAAGAGAGGATTTACGCCGATTCTGCCGAGCCGAAAAGTATAGACGAACTGCGCCTGCGCGGTCTCAGTCGGATTGACGCGGCACGAAAAGGTGCGGACAGCGTCAACCACGGAATCCAGTTTATTCAGGCACACAAAATCGTGATTCATCCGCGATGTGTTAATTTTATGAAGGAGGTTTCAAACTATTCATTCACGACAAACCCGCTGGGTTTCCGCACCAACATCCCGTCGGGGAAATACAATCACCTCATGGACGCGATGCGCTACGGCTTGAATCAAGTCATCGCCGGAATGAGATTCTGGTTTTAGGCAGAGTAAATCAGAACCGGAACTAATAAAACAAAACAAGAGCTTGCCCGCTTGGCGGCGAGGCAGCTCTTGCAGAGTAAATCAGAACCTATACTAATTATAGAAAACGCTTCTGTCACGACCGCCTTGTTTGGCTTCGTACAAGGCTTCATCGGCTTTGGCGATTGCCGATTCAATCCCTTCCGCGGCAACGACTTCGGCAATACCGAAGCTTGCCGTGACCCTGATTCGCAAATCCTCGAAAATGATTTCCATTGCCTTGATGTTTTCGCGGACACGTTCCACCATTTTTTGAGCGGCGTCACTTGTCAATCCGGTGAAGAGCATAATGAACTCCTCCCCGCCGTACCGCGCGAACAGGTCTCTCTCCCGCAGGGTGTTTGCCACTACCGCCGCCATGCGCTTGAGGGTTTCGTCTCCCGCCTGATGCCCGTAGGTGTCGTTGACTTTCTTGAAGAAGTCAATATCAATCATGGTGACGAACGCGCGATTGCCGTTCTCGAAAGAATCCTTGAGCATTTTCGCGGCGGTGTCCATGAAACAGCGACGATTGAACACACCGGTCAACGCGTCGGTGTTAGCGGCAGACTTGAACTTCTCTTTCTCGTCGTTCAGGCCTATAACGATTTTCTCGAACCGTACGCTGTTGTCCGCCATGTTGACGTTGGTGTTCACCAAGCGGGAACACAAGGTCGATATGAGCGAATAGGTCGCTTCCGGCTGTTCACGGAAGAAGTCCAGCGCGTTGTCTTTGTCAAGCGCGATGAGGGTTATGTCCTCATCAGCGACCACCGTTGCGGTGCGCCCCCGCCCGAGGAACAGCGACATCTCACCGAAAAAGTCCCCCATTGAGAGCCGTGCGACGGATACTTCCCCCATTTCGCCGTAGTTTTTGTAGACCTTCGCCGAGCCTTCGATTATGATGTACATTTTACTGCACTCAAAATCATTATCCCTGATGATTACCTCACCTTTTTTGTAGAATTCTGTCCCGCTTTCGTTATGATTGATGTTTTCAATATTTATCATTTATTTCTCCTTTCGGTTGGGTGTGAATTATTGTAAATTAAGCAAAGTTCGTAAATTGGGCGGATTTCTGAACACGCTGTCGAGCAAATCTTGAACGGTCTGCACGTTGCCTGAGAGGATTCTTTCACCGGATATTTGGTTAAGACCGAATGAAGTGACGCTATTACTCGTCATGTCGCGGTTAGAATAGTTATCGCGTAATGTCCCGCTACTGTTCGTTATTCTATGTCCTTCACTTCCTACACTTGTGTTTAAAGCTACGCAGTTTCTTATTGTCCCGGAAGGCCCATAATTATAACTCGCTATTGCGCCTTTGTAGCGTCCTCCTCCTGTTATTGAGCCGAGTGAGTAGCAGTACTCAATTGTACCGTAATTGTGTCCGGCAATCGTGCCAATGTAATCTACATTCGATTGACCAAAACTGTAGTTTACCTCAACTCCGAGATTTTTCACTACACCGCCCGCACCGATTGCCCCGAACAGACCTTCAGCACCGCTTCGGTCGATGTATTGGTCGCTACCGGTTGAATGGTTTAATCCGCTGATTAGATAGCCGTTTCCGTTAAACGTCCCGATGAATCTGTTTTCTATCGTTGGCAAGCCTATCGGTGTCCAGTTGTTCGTCCCGGTGAGGGTGATGTCACCCATCAACTTATAGTGGGAATTGAGATTCCAACCGTCAACACCTGTTCCGACTTTGCGGAGGTCTGCTTCGCCGAGGATTTCGAATGGATTGGACTCCGATGAGCCTGGCGGTGCATCGCCCACCTCGATTTCAACCTCTATTCCCGTGATAGGGAGATAGTTTCCGTAAGGCACGCAAACCATGGGGTCACAATCATCTGTGCAAACATTGTTAAACGGTAGGAAGGACATCGAGTGGGTTCGTGTTCCCGTCTCACCGACAGGGGTGGTCGGAGATTCCCACGACCAACCGGGGAAGTCAGACAGGTCTAAGTCTCCGAGGGTTGAGCCGTAGTCAGCAATGAAACCGTCGGGAATGTCCTCATTGTGGTCGTTTAAAGTGGAATTGGCAGGTGTAATTCCTGAAACGGGGTACTCCGGATATCCGGTGTAATTGTAATTGGAGTTATCAATGGTTATAGTCGGCATATTTATAAGCGTATTTCCGGCATTTGCGGCATGAGGAAACTCCGAACTCTCCGCGTACCGTATCTCATACGATGTTACATTGACCTCATCGCCCGGTAGTATCCCGCTAAGTTCGAATTCCGCGCCCGACGTAGCGATATTACTTCCGTCATATTGCTTTGTATGGGTGACAGACGCAATAATGAGTTGTTTCGGAAGGACTTCTATCGTAACGTTGAGTTCAATCGGATTGTAATTCGGATTGGGTATTATTGGACCACCGTCAATCGAGAAGAGAATCGTGAAGAGTACTGTGAATTGTTGTATCCCTACATCTCCGACAGTGGTCTCATACTGGTCTTCTTCCCATGAGAATTGACCACCGCTCGGTAATGCAATGTTGAATAACGTAGTACCGTAAGTGGCAGTATGGGGAGTAGGAGGACTTACTAAATCCTCGATGTTCCATCTGAGAGCGAAATCAGGATTGGGGTCTCCATATTCGTCTTTTCTGTTTTCAAAGAGGTCTATCAATTCTTCTACAGTCAACGTAGCCTTCATCACACGAACCGTGATATACCCATGAACCGGCTCGTCGCTGTCGGGGTGGATAAGCCATGCACCGTAGCGCGGTTCTGCCGAGTTGCCTTCGTTCGCAAACAACTCACCTTGATTGCGGTGGTCTTCTTCATCCCAATCGTATCCTTCGTCGAGTTCGATGTCAAAGAGTCTCAACCCCTCATAGTATTCCACTACGATTTCCGGATATTCGATGAAAGAAACCTCACTCGTGACTTCCGGCGTACCCGGGTCGGTAGTCGTCGCAGAAGTTGAGGTGGTTCTGGAAGTCGCAGTCGTAGTAGTCACGGAAGTTTCGGTCGTGGTAGTCTCTGTCGCTGTCGTAGTAGTCGCTGTCGTGGTAGTCACGGAAGTCGCTGTCGTGGTTGTCGCGGAAGTCGCTGTCGTGGTAGTCGCGGAAGTCGCTGTCGTAGTAGTCGCTGTCGTAGTCGTCGCGGAAGTTTCGGTCGTAGTCGTCGCGGAAGTTTCGGTCGTAGTCGTCGCGGAAGTTTCGGTCGTAGTAGTCGCGGAAGTTTCGGTCGTGGTAGTCACGGTGGTTGCGGGTGTCACCGAAACCGACGTAGTTTCAATCGTTGTAGCGGAGGTTTCCGGGGTGGTTTCGCGGGTAGTCGCCTCCGACGTGGAAATCGCCGTAGTTGCGCGGGTGGTGGTCACGGTGGTTGCGCGGGTGGTGGTAGCCGCGGTCGCGGCGGTGGTAGTGACTTCTGCGGTGGTTGCGCGGGGAGTGGTTTCGGCGGTAATCACGGTGGTTGCCGCGGCAGTAGTCGTAGTTGCGGAAGTCGTTGTGGTTATGGTAGTCGCGGGGGTTGCGGGAGCAGTGGTGTTCGCGACGGCAACGATTCGTGTGGTGTTCGCGCCCGGCGGAGAGAGCGGCAGGGTCATGGGGGGTTGAGTGGTGGTTGCCGCGGGTTCGGTTTGATTTCCGTTATTTTGATTGTTATTGTTAGAATTGTTGCCGGAGCTGTTGTTAGAATTGTCGGGTTCACCCCGGATTTCCGGTACAGGGAGATTCGGCAGGATTTCATCGGATTCCGAATCGAAAATCAGTTCTGCCGGTGGTTTTTCGGGTGCGGTTTTCTTGTTTTCTTCGCCTTGTTCGCTCCTGATTTCCAGCTCTTCTATGATGTTTTGAATAAAATCCGGATTATTCGCGATGATATCTTCATTGTTCACGAGACCTTCGAGAATGGTGGTGTCAAGGTCTTTCACGGGAATCGTGAAGGTTTTCAGCCCCGTGTTTTTGCTGACCGGGACTTGTTCCCCGTCGAGGGTTTCTTCAATCGGGATGATTCCGTCGGCACTGATTAGAAAAGTCTGCATAAAGAGTTTGCCGTCGTCGTCCTCAACCTCCAGGTCGAAACGTACGGTTCCCTCTATGACTTTGATTCGCACGTAGGGGTTTTCGTCACCGTAATCGGGGAAGCCCATACGGCTGTAAATCAGAATGTATTCGGTTCCGCGAACGCCTGCAATGGTGTTCGACGCGCGAATCACATTGCGGGAGTTCTTGTTAAGTTCAACATGGACTTTGTTCTTCACCATGCCTTCAATCAAGCTGATGGAACTGTCGTCACGATTGTGTTTGTTCCAGAGGGAGTCAATCGACAGGCGGGTCAATTCCCCCACCGTGATGTCTTTTCCGTAGTAGGTTAACGCGACCGAGCTTTCGACCCCGGTTTCAATCAAGTCACCCGCCTGGAGTAACATTCCGCGGTAAATGGTTATAGGTGCGTATCCGCCCCCGCGATAAAGCCACGTATCTCCGCGAACCTGCGTGACCCGCGGCCCTTCGGTTTCTTGGAGAGCGGCTTCCGCCGTTTCAAACAACGGAAACACGGAAACCAACATCGAGATAAGCAGTAAAAACGCCGTGATTTTTCTAATTGAATGTAATTTAGTCATAATGAAAACCTCATCATATCACGAGACGCGAAGGTGTTTGGGAAAATCACCTGCGCCTCTTGTTCCAAACTATCGATTTGAGCGTCGGTTAATTCGGGATTGTAGTGGAAAAGCGCGAGTTTTTTGACGTTTGCTTTTTCTGCCAGTCTTGCACATTCCTGCGGGGTGGAGTGTCCCCAACCCGGTTGCTTCGTTCCTTCCGGGAAGAAAGAGTCGCAAATCAGCAGGTTGGCATTTTTTACAAATTTTATCAGTTCTTCATCAAATTCACCGTCGATTTGGTGTTCTGCCAGGTCAACGTCGGTACAGTAGCAGAGTGACCTTCCGGCATATTCGAGTCGGTAGCCCATCGCACCGCCCGGGTGGGAAAGAGGGTGGGTTTTCACCATTATGCTGAAGTGTTCACCAACCCGGAACTTGCCTTTCGCGGTTTTGGCGGTGACGTATTCAAGTTCGGCTTTCAAGTCCGACACCGTGATTGGGCAGGACGGCGGTGAGATAGTACCGGCGATGATGGCTTTTACCGCTCTGGGTATTTTTTGCCAGGGATTGAGTTGGCGTTCCCCGAAAAAGCACACCTTGCTTTCACTGTCGAAGAGGGATTTCAGGAACAACAGTCCGCAGGTATGGTCGTTGTGATAGTGCGAATACATCACGTTAATCTCTTTGCGGGTGTTGCCGTCGATTAATTTCGCTTGCGGCAGAGCCAGATTCATGACCCCGGTACCGGTGTCTAACAAGATGATGTCGTTATTGATTCTTACCGCGACACAGGAGGTATTCGTACCGTATTTCGACCTGTTGCCGTTATTATATGCGCACGAACCGTTCGTTCCGAGGAATACCGTTTCAAAAATCATTTTCCCACCCCCTGCTTACTTCATTATTTTATAATACGTCGTCTACGCTGTATATTTGGATTCCCGTTTTTTTGTTCTTCACCATGAGAATCCCCAAATCGGTGACTTCCACGTGGTCTTTCACGAGTTTATACGTCGCCTCCGAAATGATAATCTGTCCCTTTTGCGCATTGGATTCCAGTCGTGCCGCGGTATTCACCGTGTCGCCGATTGCGGTATAGTCCATGCGAAAATCCGAACCCATGTTCCCCACTACCGCGTTACCGGTGTTGATTCCCACACCGAACTGCAAATCAACCTCATACTGTTGCAGAATTTCTTCCCGCAGGGATTGTGAACCCACCTTCATTGCCCATGCCGCCTTCACGGCACAGAGTGCGTGTTCGGCAAGCTCATTCGGTGCGTTGAACATCGCCATCGTAGCGTCCCCGATGAACTTGTCAATCGTCCCGCCGTTGCTTTGAATCGAGCGACTGGTAAGGTCAAGATAACGATTCACCATTTTGACTACTTTTTCGGGGGGGTTAGCTTCCGAAAAAGCGGTAAATCCGCGTATATCCACGAATAAGACCGTGATTTCTTTCTCGCTTCCGCCGAGCTGAATGTCCACCCCGCCGGAAATGATTTCGTTAACAACCTCCGGTGCGACGAATCGTCCGAACAGCCCCTGAATGTGCTGTTTCTCGTTTTGTGCGGTCAAAATGCCGAAAATCATGTTGGTGAGCCAGCAGAATAACAACAGAATAATCGTGTCGCCGCATTTGATTATGATACCAAATTGTGAGTACGCGATTAATGCGGTAATAATCAGGATTGCCGCCAGTCCGAGGGTGAGCGCGACGCTCCACAACGGTTTCAGTCTGTGCAGGAGTAGGAGCATGATTAAAACCGATGCCGCCATAATCCCGAAGTTCAGCCATTGCGGTGCGGATTCCTTGAAATCGCCTTCGAACATATTTTGGATTATATTCGCATTGATTTCGACACCATAGGTAAGGGTTGCTTTTTCGAGCGGGGTGGGATAGTTCCCTCCGCCGATTCCCTGGGCGTACGGGCCGATGAGTACAATCGCATCTTTGAATATTGCGGGTTCCAGTTCATCGTTAATCAACGCCCAGAAAGAATACACTTTGTATCCGCCGGGCCGTGACGTATAGTTAATCGGGAAAGTCCCCACGTTATCGACCGGAACTTCATTCGGGGTGATTCCTTTTACTTCGCAGGCTTTCAGATAGGTTTCGTAAGCTAATGAGTGGACGAGGGTGTCGCCGTATCTCAAAGAAGTCAACGCACGACGCATGACCCCGTCACCATCGTTTTCGGCATTCAGGAATCCCGTTGTGACTACTCTGTCGAGTTCGTCAAACGGACTGATGTAGTCTTCGATTCCGATTTCTACGTTATACCCCTCATCTGAAATATATGCCATTCCGCCGAGAACGAGACGCTCGGTCAAAGCGGCGGCTTTCACGAGGGCATTGTCATAGTCTTCGTTGCTGTAGGCATCGTACAGTATACTCGCGCTGATTGCGGCGACATCGTATTCCGCCAGTTTTTCGATTGCATCGGCTACGTAAAATCGCGGCCAGGGCCACGAGCCTATTTCGTTTATACTGCGTTCGTCCATTCCGATTATGATTATGTTGTCGGACGGTTCACCCGGCGAACTCAACAGATTGTCGTAAATCAAGTTGTCGGGCCCGACGATAACGCCGAAGTATTGACTTAACCCGAAAATAAGCAGTAACGCAAGTATAATCGTCACCCTCAACTTTTTATATGCCTTATTCATTTTCATTCCCTCCCTGTAATTCGAGCAGACCTTCTAAATCGGACGGGACATGAACCGCTATAAGGCTGTATTCGGGATACCATTCCAGAACGTAGGGGAAAAGCCGTGTAATTTCGTCCAGGGTGGTGACTGCCGCACCCTTTTGGATAAAATAGTCACGGTCACGCGCTAAAACCGTGCTTTCTTCCAGAATAGTCACGGTGAGCAGTCCGCTCTTTTCGTCAACCGTAATATCCGCACCGAGTGCTTCCAGCAGCGGACGAATCGGGACATAGATGTATTCTTCGGTGTTCCACGGGTGAAGCCGTTCCATATCCACCCGAACATCCTTCACGAAAATGCGTATATCGCCGTTATAGGAATATTTTGAGGCGGTGGCAATCCCGGTGGATTCCAGTAAATCTTCTCGTGAGGGGCGACCTTCCAGGATTCGTGCGTTCAGCGGAAACGAAATCACCCGATTATTAACGGTATCCGATACGTACAGTTTTTCACCGTCGGTGCCGATTCCTTCGGGGCGGGTCAGTTTCGCGTTTTCGGCAGACTCATAATACAATCCCGCTGTTCCGTTTCCGATTAGTGTGCGGGTTTCACCTTTCGTGAGGTCAACCAGGCGCACAACATGATTCATACTGTCTGCGACCAGAACGGTGTTCCTGTTCAGCATTGAGATTGAGCGCGGAAAGCGGAATTGCGCCTCGTTGCTGTCTCCGTCGCGATATCCGCCTTCGGGATATCCCGACACACGGTCGATTTCACCGGGTTTCCCCGCCACGGTGGAGACGTTTCCGTCGGAGATTTTCCGTATAGTGTGATTACCGGAATCCGCCACGTAAATATCCCCCGTGACAGAAACGGCAATCCCGGACGGTTCACGGAACATCGCGCGGTCGTTTCTGCCGTCGGAATATCCCGCTTGTTCGGGTACCCCCGCAAAGAGGGAAACGTTCCCTTCCGGGTCAATTAGGCGAATACAGTGGTTAAAGGTGTCGGCAACGTAGATGTTCCCTTGGGAATCAATCGCCGCCGAGCGGGGTGAGTTGAACTGTGCCTTGCCTTCTTTTCCGTTGGTGTAGCCCGCTGTTCCGTTACCTGCAATGGTGACGACAAATTCCTCGTCCATGCGGCGAATCACGTGGTTCCCGGTGTCGGCGATTATTACGTCGCCGTTCGACGAAATCGCCACGTCGGACGGTTTCATGAACAAAGCGTTCTCGCGGTATCCGTCTTTCAGTGCGCCGGAATCAAAGTAGGTCAGCCCGTATTGACCGGGCCTGCCGATTCTTCGGTTTTTCTCCCCGTCGAGAATCACGATTCGGTCGCACATGGAGTCGGCAACCACAACATTCCCGTTTGTGACTGCTAATCCTAACGGGAAATATAACTCATCGGAGTATCTTTTAGCATCCCAAATTCCGTCTAAAACGGTGATTTTCGTGGTCATTACCGCCACGGCATCCCCGGAAACGGTGAAATCGGTGTTTGCGCGTGCGCTCCACGGTCTCCATACGGCAAGGATAATCCCGGTGACAACCGCGAAGATTAAAGCCGATACTATAATTAACTTCGATTTCGAAGCTGCGATTTTCTTCAGCATATGTATACTATTCCCTCCGAATCAGGCAGGACGCTCATACTCCCATATCAGTATAACACTTCATATGCGGATTGTCAAGCATGAAAAATTGCGTAATATTTCGACAAGCGTTGATTTATTATATGATAAAAATCGCGCGAAAAAAAGCAACCGTGGGGGGTGCTTAAAATATTAAAAAGGGGTTGAATTTTGTTGTGAAACATGATAAGCTAGGAAGTAAAGGAAAAAGAAAACAGAAAAAGAAAAGAAACAGGAGGTTCGATTAAAGTGAATCATTCTGCTATCCCGAGGAAGAGGGTAATGGAACGTTTGGATTCGGTCGCCGCGGGGCGATTTATGTACATTCACGCGCCTGCCGGTTACGGCAAAACATTTTCGGTGAGAATGTGGCTTTCACGGCGAAAAGGTCCCGGTGCATGGCTCGCAATCAGCGAATCTGCGGGGAAGAACCCCGGCAAATTCTGCAAACGCCTTGTAATGGCACTTCTCACGATTCAGTCGGGCAATGTCGAGCTTAAATCGCTCGTTTCGCAGAATACGTTTGCGTCTGCACCGTTTGAGTTCCTGGAAAGCGCGCTCATTTCGTTCGGCTTGTACAGTCGCGAAAACACCGAGGGAAACGAAAGAGGCGAGGCTATTCTTGTGTTGGACGATTTGCACCTGCTCACCGATTGCGAAGTCTTGAAACGGTTGCCGACGTTCATCGAGGAATTGTCGGAGTTCGTGAGTCTGTGTTTTCTCAGTCGTGCCGAACCGCCGGACTGTTTTTCGGAGTTTGTGGTGAAGGAGCAGATTACTGTAATCGGCGGGGAAGAGTTCAGGTTTACCCCGAGTGAAATCAAGGAGTTTTTCGCCTTACGCGGACGAACAATGAGCGAATATCAAGCGCAGAAGACCTGTGAGGAGACCGGGGGCTGGGCAATCGGGCTGAACGCACTGATGTTGTCCGGCAGGGAGAAAACCGGCAGAAAAATGATTTCGTCTTATTTGGAGACGTTTATTCGGGAGCAGATTTGGGATAAGTGGTCGCCCGAACGTCGCAGTTTCTTGTTGTGTGTATCGGTTGAGGATGAGCTTAAACCCGCTTTCTGTAATTACATGAGCGGGCGAAAAGACGGGGAAGAAGTCCTTAACGGGCTTGTACGCGAAAACGCCTTCATCAGTGTGGATTCTGCCGGGGTGTATCGGCTTCATCATTTATTTGTGGATTTTCTCCGCAACACCCTCGACCGGGAAGACGAGAAGCGCAAAAGTGAGATTTACAAAAAAGTCGGCGATTGGTTCTACAAGAACGGTGATTATTTCAAAGCGGTGGAATATTACATCAAGTCCAAGAACAAAAGCGGAATCACAAAGGGTTTACGCAAGATGTACAACTATAATTCGCCTTATGCCGCCATTGAAGAAACCCTGTCGATTATCAGCTTATCGGTGGATGAATCCATTGTGGATGAGTATCCGTTCTTGCTGGAAGTGCAGGCATGGTCTTCCTATGTGGAAGGGCGGGGGGCTGATATGGAATCCTACTTAGACCGATACTTTGCGGTTCTGCCTAAGATTATTTTTCAGCATCCCGCTTCTGCCCAGACGGCTGTTCTTCTGCGTTGTATGGATTATCGCAACAGTGTACGCGAAGTCGCAAAAGGGTTGAAGAAACTCCCCCTGTCTTTGTTCGGACAGTCGAACACGCCGTCGATTTCGCAGAATATGCCGTATTGTCACCGTAGTGCGCGGGATTTTTCCGAATATTGTAATGCCGATGATGCCGAGTGGAAGATGCTCAAAAAAACAGTCGGCGTTTTGGTGGGGGAAGAGTACGATTTGATGGAGAGGCTTATTCGCGGCGGACTCGCTTATGAAAAAGGCGAACTCGATACCGCATATGAATTGGCTTCGGAGGCGAACGCGCTTTTGAAAGACAGTTTCGCACCCGAAACCCAGTTTTGTTCGTATATGTTGCTCGCTACCGTCTTGATTGCACAGGGTGAAGAAAGCGAAAGCCGTAAAATCCTGGAAGATATCGGGGGGATGATTCGGCGGCATAAAGCGTACTACCTCAATGCGAATTTCCAAGCGTTCGTGTGCAGACTTAAACTGGATGAAGGGGACGTTTCTGTTGCGCGCGATTGGCTCTCCAACAGCAATAACACCGATTCTCACGGGGAATTGTCGTTCTATAAGCTGTATCGGCATTTCACGACGGTGCGGGCTTACATCACGTCGGGGGAATGGAATCTCGCGATTTTGTTCCTCAAGAAATTGCAGAATATGTGTACTCGATACCGCCGAACCCTTGACTTGATTGAGGTGAATATTCTCCTTGCAATCGCTTACTGGAAGAAAAACAGGGGAAATCGGGAAGAAGCGTTAAATTCCCTCCAATCGGCGATTATCATCTCGAGAGAAAACGGGTTCATACAGATGTTTGTGAATGACGGTGCGGAACTTTCCAATATGTTACACAAACTGCTCAAGCGGGTGATTCAGAAGGATTATAACGGCGAACTTACCGCTTCGGAAGTGAAGTCGTTGTATTATCGCGCCCTCGTCAAGGCGAAAAATTCAAAAGGTCTGACCGGGGGAAGGACATCGCAGAACTTGAAATTCACTGAACAGCAGAGGAAAATTCTGCATCATTTGAACGACGGACTCACTCATAAAGAAATGGCGGAGAAAATGGGAATCAAGCCTTCTACAATTAAATCGCATATGGCTTTGATTTTCAAGAAATTGGATGTGTCTTGTTCGGTGGATGCTATCGTGAAAATTCGTGAGCATGGATTGTTGGATGTTTAGCGCAAAAAGGCAGTGAAGAAGAATCTTCACTGCCTTGGTTTGCTTTTATTTCGTCAAGCCACCCTGCTCGTGGCAGAGCCACGACCCGGCGGCTCTTGTTTTGCTTTTTGCCTCGTCAAGCAGCCTGCCAGCGGCGAAGCCGCCGACCTGTGAACTCTTGTTTTGCTTTCGTCAAGCTCACCTGCTCGACGGCGGAGCCGCCGACCTGTGAGCTCTTGTTTTGCTATCTAACGCCGTTTTCGTAATTTTCAATCATCTTACGAACCATCTGTCCGCCTACAGAACCAACCTGTTTAGCGGTGAGGTCGCCGTTATAACCGTTCTGTTTCAAAGGAACGTTTACTTCGGTTGCAGCTTGCATTTTCAATCCGTTTAAAGCATCTTTATTCTTAGCCATTATATTAATCCTCCAATAAATGAGAGAACGCAATTTTTAACGTTTCTCTGTTTCAAATTACAAAAGCCCAAAATGCTTTTGCAATAATATTATTACGCAATCGTCGGCGAATATCATAGGTAAATTTCGTTAGAAACAACAAATTTTTCTTGATAAATCATTGAGTGACCCTTTACTTTAAATAAAATCTGTGATATACTATAGAAGATTGTATGTTCGTATAGAAAGGAAGTAAGGAGAATCTCTTGTGAAAGCAAATAAATCAAACGTTGTGATTTTTACCTTGATTTTGTTATGGTTTACGGTTTCGCCGATTGTTGCGTTTTCGATTATGGGACAACGCGGGTTGAACGCCGTAATCGAATCGGACGCGAAGGTCGCGCTGGATTCCTCGCGTGAAGCCGCCGCGAATAACATCGGACTTTATCGTCAAACCCTCGAAACCGGGTTTACGATTCTGTCGGAGAGTGTTTCAGCCCACGATAATCGGCAAGACCGACGGGAATTTCTTGAGTCATACGGCAGGGAACACACCAACATTAATTATGTGAGACTCAGTAACACGCAACTCCACGGGGAGGAGGAAGAACTTTCGGATTCGTTGGTGTTCGATGCGATGGCGGAAGACGAAGCCTTAGTGGTGGGTTATTCCAAAGCGGGATTTGATTTGTTGGCGGCTGATTTCAAAATCTTCAAAATATTTGAACCGGAAGAAAATCCGGAAGAAAATCCGGAAGAAATTTCAGTAGAAGAATTTACCTTTACTCCGCTTGCCGAACGAATTATAATCAGCGAAAGCGAACACGCCGCGGGTGCTTTCAACGGATTCGTCCCCACCATTGTTGTGTTCTCTATAGTATTGTCGGTTATAGCGGGAATTATTTCAATTTTAACTTTGAGAATCTTTGCCGAAAGAGCTGAACGAAAGTTACAGAAAAAACGTAATCAAAATCAGAAGGAAGAATATTATGAAAACTATGAAAACCATGAAAATCATTAATGAAACGATTGCCGATTTAGTTTCGCAACTTAGCCTTGACGAGAAAATCGGGTTGTTACCGTCTGCCCAACAAGCAATCGAGCGGTTGGGAATCGCCGAATGTCGTTTCGGCACCGAAGTCGCGCGCGGATATGTTTCACGAACCCCGGGCGAGATTTCGACGGTGTTTCCGCAACCAATCGGGCTTGCGGCGACGTTTGACCCGGATTTAATGTATAAACTCGGCGAAATCTGCGGGACGGAAACGAGAATCTATAACAGTAAACGCCCCTACGAGGCTTTGATGGTCTGGGGGCCGACGGTTGACCTCTGTCGTGACCCGCGATGGGGTCGAAATGAAGAGAGTTACGGCGAAGACCCGTTTCTTACGGGGGAAATGTCCACCGCTTACTGTCGGGGAATGAGAGGGGAACACCCGGAGTATCTGCGGGTTCTGTGCGGGTTGAAGCACTTCTGTTGTAATAATCATGAAGAGGACAGACTGCGGGATTCTGCTAATGTAGATGCACGACTGCTTCGTGAGTATTATTATGCCGCGTTCGAGCCTGCGATTCGTGCAGGGGCGGCACATTCGCTCATGACGGCGTATAATGAGTTGTCGGGGCTTCCTGCGATTATTAATCCCGATGTTCGGCGGGTTTGCAAGGAAGAGTGGGGAATGTTGTTCGCTGTGACCGACGGCGGCGACTTCTGCGGGAATGTCAACGCACATAAATTCAGCGATTCCCATACCGAAACCCTCGCCCTCGCCCTCAAAGCGGGAATTAATATCATAACCGAGTCTTCGGCGGTTCATGCCACCACTATTGCAACGGCGAAAGCCGCGATTGAATCCGGGGAGATAAGCGAGGAAATGTTGGATTCGGCGATTTCGGAGGTGTTAACAGGGCGATTCATGTTGGGTGAATTCTCGCCGTCGGAATCGAATCCTTATGCGAACATTCCCGAAGAAAAACTCAACTGTGATGAGTTCAAGGCGGTCAATGCACGTGCCGCGCGGGAATGTATTACGCTGTTAAAGAATGAGAGCGGTACGCTCCCTATAAAAGACGACGGCAAATGCACGGTAGCAGTTGTGGGACTCCATGGAGATACGGTTTTTAAGGACTGGTATACGGGAATGTCCGACTACAGCAGCACGATTCTGTCGGGATTGCGTGAAGTTCTCGGCGCAGAGCGGGTAACTTATCATGACGCTTGTGACATAGTTGCTATAAAATCCGTCTTTAATGGTAGGTACTTGTCGGTCAAAGGCGATGGTTCGATTGTTGCGGATTCCGATGAGATTACTCCGGAATGTCGATTCAAGATAATCGAATGGGGGCATGAAAACTCTTATGCGGATTCCTCGAATTGTTTCGTTGTGTTCGTATCTGAGCATAATGGAAAACTTCTGCGTTGTTCGGAAGCAGATGACGGTGTAATCGTCTCGGACGCTCCGGCAGGCTACGTTAATGCCGCGGGTGAAAGCACTTATGAGTGGTTCGGGCGTATGATTTTCCGCTATAGTTTAGAGTATAAGATGCAAACCCTCAAGAGTTGGAGAGGTAAAGATATAGCCGTTGATTCCGGCGGGCGGTTGTGCGAATTCGAGCCGGGCGGTATTGCTTCGGCGAAGGGGTTCAAAGTGAAAATCTTATCGGACGGTATGGAAGCCGCCGCTGAGTTGGCAGCGAATGCCGATTATGCAGTCGTCTGTGTCGGAAACGACCCTATGGTATCGGCACGTGAGTGCGCAGACCGCAAGAGGTTGGCTCTTTCGGAGTTACAGCAGACCCTGATTAGCAATATGCGCTATAAGAAAAACGATAAAAATATAGTCACGGTGGTTACTTCGAGTTACCCTTACAGTATATTGTTCGAGGATAATCTCCCCGCTATAATCCACACGGCACACGGCGGCCCGGAATCGGGGCGAGCTATGGCGGATGTACTTCTCGGGCGGTATAATCCTGCGGGACGGCTTCCGCAGACCTGGTACAAGAGAGACCGCGACCTCCCCGACATTAAGAATTACGACATAGCGGAGTCGGGTTCTACCTATCTCTATTTCAAGGGGATTCCGCTGTATCCGTTCGGACACGGGCTGTCTTATTCGAAATTCGAGTATTCCGGCTTCACCGTGAAGCAAAACGGCGAGAACATAGAAATCGCTTTGAAGGTCACGAACGTATCAGAGGTTTACGGCGAAGAAGTCGTGCAGATATATTTCACGGCATTGAATCCGCGGGTGAAACGTCCGATGAAACAACTCTGTGAGTTCATACGGCAGGGAATCGAGCCGGGTGAGACTGTAGACGTGACTTTCGAGTTTTCGATTGAGCGGCTGCGGTTTTGGGACGTGAGCCGTCATAAGTTCGCCGTGGAATCGGGCGAGTATCGATTCTGCGCCGCCGCTTCAAGCAGTGATGTGCGTTGTACCGCCGATATTCGGGTGGAGGGTGAGGAAGTCCCTCTGCGAAATCTGTGTGAAATCACGGCGGCGGTCGATTATGAGGCGAAACGTTCGATTGTGATTCGTTATGATAAAAATCGGGAAGGTTATTACGTTCATGCGCCGCAGTGGAATGGTGCGGTGGATTATTACGGTGTGGATTTCAGCGGGGTTAAGGGTATTGAAGTCGCCGCATCGATGGACGTGAGTGTGGGAAAAATAGGTGTATTCATCGATGATGTACAGGCAGGCGAAATCGAAGTTCCGGCTTGTGCTTGCCCGACTGCGTTCGCGAAACTATGCTGTGATTTCGAGCAGGTGAGCTTGAAGTCCGGGAAGTTGACGTTGAAGCTGTCGCAGTACGTGAATTTGTTGGAGATTCGGTTGGTATGAAACGTCCGCATAAAGTCATAGATATACATGGGTTTACGCCGGAACAGGCGAAACGGCATATTGAGTTTGAGATTCGGCGCGCTCCGCAAAATGCCGAAAAGATTCTCGTGATTCACGGGTACAGCAGGGGAACGGTGTTACGCGATTTAGTCCGCAATCGACTGGATTCACCGCGAATCAGTGAGGTTATGCCTTGTTTCGCTAACGACGGAGAGTCAATGATTTATTTGAAGAAGATATGAAGAAGATATGAAAGGGGAAATTCATGGATAAGGGAACAGATTTAGGCGAGATGATTGCACGGTTTATGAATGTCAATAATATAGCGCGCAATCTGTATACAGACAGCAACCCGCAATTCATGCGTTTTTTCGAGAAACTCTTTGCAATCGACAGGCGCGCTTTGTATTTTTATGTTAAGGCTAATCAAGAAAAGTTTTCGCCGAAACAGGTGAAGTTTGCAAAAGATTATTTTGAGCAGAGGGGAATACGATGGGAGAGGTAAATGCCCGGAATTCTATACTGATTAAAGCGTTAGAGGATTTAGATTCACGTCTGTATTCGAAGTACAAAGGGAAGATTCAGCCTGCCGAGTTGAATGTAGTTGGCGGATTCGCCCTGTTGATGAGAAAGATACGTGCGAATCCTAATGAGTTTACCGACCTTGATTACATCGGGGAAGATTTTTCTGAAGATGTTAAGCGAATCATAGACGAAGTTGGTATAGAATACGGTTTAGGCACCCGATGGATTAATAATCAAGTTATGCTGTTTGACTCAACTTTAGCCGATGTAGAAACGGCGGTAGGAAAACTCCGCTTCTCGAAGAGCCTTGAGTTGAAAACGTTTACCGTAAACGTCTTGGATTTAAAGGGATTGTTACGAATGAAGGTGGTTGCCATTGATACACAGATACTCATCGGGGCAACGGCTAAAGACTATCTGCGGGCAAGAGATTTCAGGGACGTTAAGGAGATTATGAGGAAACTCGGCTTTTCGATGCGCCAACTTAAAGAAGAAACCGGGGCTTATGTCTTAAGTGATGAGACTTTTTCGCTCATAAGCAGCTATATTCTTACCGGAAGCAATAGATTAATCCCCGGAATTGAAGATATGAAAGGGGAAACGTCAGAATCCGAATAAAAAATCCAAAACATAACAGAAAGGATAACACAATCAAATGACAAATTTACAAGAATCGTATAAGAAAATACGGGCAATCGCCGACGAAGTCGAGAAGGTGGTGGTGGGTAAGCGGGAAGTCGTCAAATACCTCTTGATTGCTCTGCTTTCGGGGGGGCATGTACTTATCGAAGATGTCCCCGGTGTGGGGAAGACCACGCTTGCAACCGCACTCGGCAGGTCAATGGGGTTGATTTGCAAGCGCGCGCAGTTCACGCCGGACGTGATGGCTTCCGACATTACCGGGTTCACCATGTTTAATAAGGAGAAAAACGTCTTCGAATATCGGCAGGGGTTGGTCATGTGTAATATATTTCTGGCAGACGAAATCAACCGGACTTCGCCGAAAACTCAGTCTGCACTGCTTGAAGCGATGGAGGAACAGACGGTTACGGTGGATTCTCAATCCTACGTTTTGCCGAAACCGTTCATGGTGATTGCGACCCAGAACGAACTCGGCTTCGTGGGGACGTATCCCCTGCCGGAAGCCCAACTCGACCGTTTTCTCATGAAAATCTCGATGGGGTATCCTACGTTGGAGCAGGAGGTAAGCATTATAAGCGAGAGAAAACTTTCCAATCCGCTTTCGGCGATTCGCCCCATATGCACGAAAGAGGAACTGATAGAAATCATCAATTCGGTGCGGCAGGTCAATTTGGAGAACAGCATTGCCGAGTATATTGTCCGTTTGGTGGCTTCCACGCGGGAACATCGGTGTGTCACCCTCGGGGCGAGTCCCAGGGCGAGCCTTATGCTGATGCGCGCCTCGCAAAGTTGCGCATTTGTTTCGGGGAGAGCATACGTAATCCCGGAAGATGTGCTGAATATGCTGCCTCATGTGTTGGCGCATCGTTTGATTCTTACGCAGGAGGCGAAAATCCGTAAAGTCAGCGAGTTGAGCGTGCTGAAGGAAATTGCGGGGGGGATTACGCCGCCGTTCACAAGGACGAGCCAATGAGGGAGTTCAGGACGTTTTTCATCTCGGTGATTGTGATTCTGTTTATACTGTGTTACGCCTATCATTCGCAGCTTATGCCGTTGCTTCTGGTGACGGTGCTGCTTATATGCGGGATTTCATTTGTGTTGAGCTTGATTACGAAATCCTGTATGGAAACCGAAGTGGACGTTCCGCCGGAAGTAGTCGAGCGGAAATCCGCCTTTAATTTGAACCTGCAAATCAAAAACAACTTTATTATGCCGTTGACCCCGGTTCGAATTTACGTCAAGGTCTGCGAAAAAGGGACTTATAAACCGCAAAATAAGATGCTGATTATCTCACTTGACCCGTTCAGACAAATCAATCTTAACCTGCGAAACGTCGTGAGTTTCCGCGGGGAATACATTATCGGGGTTGAGCGGGTGGAATTCTTCGACCTTTTGAAAATCTTCAAATTTAAGGTATATTTGAAAGAGCCCCGAAAACTTATGTCTTACCCCAGGGAACTCACGCTTGGATATTTGAGCGGTGATAATCAGGAAGATACCGAGATTTCGCAGCCGAAGCCCCACGGATTTAACAAGGATGTTTTTTCTCACCTTCGGGAATACCGCGAGGGTGAATCGTTGCGTCATATTCACTGGAATCTGTCGGTAAAACTCGACGAGCTGATTGTGAAACAGATGGAGTCCAATTACGACCAATCATCGTTGATTTTCTGCGATTTCTGTAGTGAAATGCTTGATTTCCCCACCGAATATGTCTTACACGGTTCGGATTTGGTGATTGAAACCTCCCTCGCAATTATTCGACGGATTATTTTGTCGGGGAATTCGGCGTTTTACCTGTATCAAGCAAATCAAGAGAACGCGACGGCAGAAGAAGGCAATCAAGATACGGGTTCGCAAATCAGACATCCGGAAAACCTGTCCGATTGTTTTGAGTTGAGCAGAAAGTTGGCATTTCTCCCGGTAGAACCGTTTAATCTGAACGGCACGGGGAGTTTTACCGATTTGTTCGATGAGTTTTATCACCAACTGCGCAACGAATCGGCGGTCTATATAGTTACGCCTTCGGTGAGTGAGGATTTAATCGAGAAACTTCGTTCAATGGGATTGCTGTTCCGTAATAATGTCGTTTTAGCGGCGATTGCGCCGTTTCAACCCGAAGAAAAACCGAGAGAATTAAAAGAAGGCTTAAATAACCCGGAAAAACCGGAAAAATCAAAGCTGAAAAAAATCATTTCCGAACAAGATAACCTCCTCTCATATCTGGAGAGCGGGACGAAAATCAAGGTTGTTCGCATAAAAGGCGACACCGATAAAGAAATCGAATCGTTTGGCGGGGTCACGCTGTTATGAATAAAATGAAGAGAAAGCAAAAGAAAAAACAAGAGCCGCGGGCAACGGCTTCGCCGTTGGCAGGCGGCTTGACGAAAGTAAAGAAAAAACAAGAGCCGCGGGCAACGGCTTCGCCGAAAGTGAAGTTAAAGAAAGACCCGTTGAGGGTCGGTCTTAAAGTGAAGAAAAAACAGAAAAAACAGTTCGAATATTCGCCTGTTTTCATAAACATAAACAGACCCGAACCGCAATTCCTTCTTATGCTGCGGCTTGCGGTGAAGTTCCTGATGATTTGTCTGTCGGCGGCGGGACTTGGTATCACCCTTGCAAATATCTACAAAATCCCGGTGTCTGCGGCAGAAGTCATGACGGTGTGTTTTTCGGCGGTTATCGGTTTTAACATTATTTTACTGTATTTCAAAAAGCGAATCTTTTTTATCCCGGCGATTCTTATTCTGCTGTTCGCCAATCGTGAGGGGATTTCAAGTGCGATTTTCCTGTTTTGGAATCATCTGCTGCTCACCCTTGACGGTCGGTTGCTTTCGACGGCGCGGTACGCTTATTTCACACCGGGGGAGTTGTTGTATTGGCATAATGCCCGTGCGATTGCGCAAACGTTTTTGGTGATTTGTGTTTTGTTCTCGTTCATGTTTACGTTGGCGGCACGAAGCCGATACATCGGCGTAATCTTGGGGTTCACGGTGTTTATCATCACCCCCGCTTTCGGGGCGGAAATCGCCGGTTATGTCGAAGGCATGAACATTCTCGGTGCGGGATTGCTGGGATTGTACGCTATGTGGGCGGCACACGCCTGGGAGAATATAGGCGGGCTTCATCAGATTAATTATGATGATTTTATTCCGAAAAATCCATCCGAGCAATCCGAGCAATCCGAGCAAAACAACGCGGAAAAGTCATCCAATCCTGCGAGAAGTCCCGAACCAATTCACAAGGTCACGCCGGGGAAGCGGCCGCACTTTTATAAGTACGGACGGAATTCACTTGCGGCGGTGGCGTTGGTGTTGACGGCGTTCTTCATTGCCGAAACGCTGGTCCCTCATGCGGTTAAGTTCGATTACCGCAAGTTCGTGGATTTAGCGTACGATATTCAGTCGCTTGTTCCCGCACCGATTCGGCAGTTTTTCAAGCACAACTTCGGCTCGATTAACGATAACGGATATTTCCCCAATATAAGCAGTGACATTTCGACCGGAATCAGTATGAATCGCCCGCCCAACGGGAATATTCCCATTATAAAGGTTCATGTCGAAGATAATTCCGAGAAGATTTACCTGCGGGGGGGAATAGGAATCGATTTAGAGGGTGACAAATGGACGGTCGTGCAGGATTCTCACCGATATGAATTATTGCTTCAGTTACTGGAAGACTTCACCCCGGAAAAGGAGTATCACGTTTACAGCAATGTTCTGGATTTGTTGTCGGGTAATTTTGGTTTATCGCATAGACCTTCCGACTTAATCGGCAGACAGGAAGTGAGAATCGAGTATTTGTCACGGACGGGGTTTCTGCTCTTGCCGACTATGCCTTACGATGATGATTTCAAGACGAATTCGGACTATACCGTTTACGGTGACACCTATATCAAGCCCACCCGCCGAATGAGCAGTACGACCTTTGATACGTATTACCTGAAACTCGGCGATTTCGGTTTGTTCAACGATGTTTACAGCACTATGCTTCTCACTCGGGGGCTTCAGGAGTGGTACGAAAGAAACACCCTCGTTGACCTAATTTCCGTTATAGACGAGGAAAAGCTTCGTGAATATCAGTATTTAATTAATCAGATTTACACGAGAGTCCCGGATGGAGAATACGAAAATATAGAGAAATTCTTGTTTGAATCGGGTGCGTTTGACTATTTTAGTTCTTCGGCGGTGATGATTCACTATGGAAATTCAGATAGAGTCACTACCAACGCACTTGCGTTTGCGCAGTATATCAATCTGTATTTGCGGGAGAATTACAGCTATTCGCTGACGGTCAACAATTACGATGGGGATAATACCGCAATCGGGACTTTTCTTCACGACACGCGGGAGGGTCATTGTGCTATGTACGCTTCCTCGATGGTGATGGCGATGCGGTATATGGGTTTTCCCGCCCGTTATGTCACGGGAATTGTCACGGTTGCAAATGACGGAACGCCTAGTCCTTACGGATATGAGCATACTATTGCCGAACGTGATTTCCATGCCTGGGTGGAGGTCTATATAGAAGGAATCGGCTGGGTTCCTTTCGACCCGACCGGCGGGGCGCACGGGCAGGAACAATTCTCTTCAAGCGAAGTGCCGGGTGCAAATTCGGAAGTGCCGGTAACGACTCCCGAGGAGACAACCCCTCTGATTATAACCACCCCCGATGAAATGACTTCGCCGCCGGAGAGCGTTTCCGATGTTACAGCGGTTGAGCCTTCCGAAACCACCGATGAAACGGCGGGGAATTCCGGCAGCAAGCTCAATCTGCGTTTAATCGGCGGGATTGCGGTTGTCGTGTTCATTGTCGGCGGCGGGATTGCGGCGGTGTCGGCATATCTTCGCAGACTGCGTAAATCCGAGGAGCGTAAGTTCGCGCGGTTCAAGAGTGGCGGAAGCGGTAAAGGCGGAGTGGTTTCCTACAACAAAACCGCCGAAGAGATGTACAGATTCATGTTTAAGCTGTTGGAGGCTGAGGGGATTCATGTTACGGCGGGTGAACCCCCGTTGGATTTCGCAAAAAAAGTCGATTCACAACTTCCGCAGTTGGAAAGCGTTTCGTTGGAGCGAATTATGCCGGTGTTCGAGAAAATGGAGTTCGCCGATGTAAATTCTCCCGAAATAATACTCACGCATGCCGAATATGCTTCGTTATACGAATATGTCGCGGCATTGTACGAAAAGACAGTCACCGAGAAGAAAACCGCCGAGAGACTTGTTCTCAGGCATAAATACAGGAGGTAAAGTTTGAAAAGTAATTTTAAAAGTTTCGAGAGAAAAATAATCGCGCCGATAGTGATTTTGGCGATGATTCTCGCATTAGTCGGGTGTGATGCGTTCAACGACCTGTTTCGCGATGCCGGGGGAAGGGATTCCGCTTCGGACTCCTCGGAAGTGACTATCGAACCGGTTGTTGAGACGGTTTACGAGAATCACTATCAGCTCGACCGCTTTATTGCGGAAATGAGCGAGGATTTCGCTGTAAGCGGCAAGGCAGTCCTTAAAGATGTCACGGTGTGGGACGATTTGAATGATTATTACGATTCTCATTCGGAATTGTTGTCGCTGTACGGGATTAAGGGAATCGCGGCTGAGATTCTTACCGATGACGAGAAGTCGCAAGCCGAAATCACCCTTCAATATGAGATGTATATGAACATTCTCGCCGCCGATAAAAACGGGGATTCTTCACGGTTAAGTGAAAAAGAAGTTGAAACCTATGAAAAAGCCAAGTCGATTTTGGCGGAAATTACCGAAGGTTTCGAAAATCCCGAAAATACGAGCGTTTTCGAGAAATCCTATGCAATTCATGCAATACTGGTGGATTTAATCGAGTATGATGATGATTACGCGGACAATTCAAATGCGTTCAACGTCTATGGCGCACTGGCGGAGGGAAAAGCAGTCTGCCAGGGATATGTTCATGCGTATAAGATGTTGCTTTCGATGGCGGGAATCGAAAGTGTGATTATCACGGGGACTGCGGGGACTGCAGGGGAAGCCGAGAATCACGCATGGAATCTTGTTAATTACGGCGACGAATCCGACCCGAAATGGTATCACGTCGATGTCACCTGGAACGACCAAGAGGGAATTCGTTCACACAGATACTTCAACGTGAGCGATTCGCACCTGCACGGAACGCATTTGTGGAGGGCGGCATTGTATCCCGATGTGGTTTCGTCAAACGAAATGGAGTACAATTACTTCAGCTATACCGGTTGGACTGCCGATTCGCCGTCCGCGCTGAAAAGCTTGTTCGGGGAGCGGTACAGCAAATCCCAAACAGGGTATGAAATCCTGTGCGAATTTAACGTGGAGGAAACCGACCTGACTTTTCTTGATGCGTATGCTTCACTCGACGAAATTGGGTATCTAATCAGCGATTACGGAGTTTACAAGCTGTTGATGCTTGTACTTCAATGAGGGTTGGCTCGAAAATGACGGAAGCCGGGTTGTATGTTCATGTTCCGTTTTGTAAATCCAAGTGCGGTTACTGCGGATTTTATTCCCGTGAAATCGACACAATCGGTAATATTTCGACAGAATTATACAAATCGTATATGTCTGCGGTGGTTCGGAATCTTCTTCCGTATGTAGATTCTCACTTGAAATTCGGTACTGTTTTTTTTGGAGGGGGGACTCCTTCGCTTTTGTACCGTGAAGTTGCCGAGGTGGTTGCGTTTCTGCGGGAAAGGGGTTCGTTGACCGCTGACTGTGAAATCACGGCGGAGGCTAATCCCGACGATGTGGACGAGCGAATGTTGGCGGTGCTTCGTGAAGCGGGGGTGAATCGGCTTTCGTTGGGGGTACAGTCGCTCGACGATTCGGTTTTGCGGTATTTGGGTCGGCGGCATGACTCACGCAGGGCGATTTCGGCGGTAGAATCGGCGCATAAAGCGGGATTCCGTGTTTCACTGGACATAATGCTCGGTATTCCGGGACAGAAGGGTTTGGATGCGGTTCATGAGTTGCCGACCGAGCATATTTCGGCATATATGTTCGAAAGTGAGCGGAGTCTGCCGGAAGAAGAGACCGCTAAACTGTATGAACAGACGGTCGAAGAGTTAAACGTTCATGGATTAAGTCAATATGAAATAAGCAACTTTGCCATTCCCGGGTGTGAGTGTCTTCACAACCTCAAGTACTGGAATTGTGAGGAGTATGTGGGAATCGGGCCGGCTGCACATTCTTATTATGCGGGAAAACGCTTCGCTGTGCGAGAAGATGTTGAATCGTTCATAAATTCGCCTTTACAGGAAACCTACGTCACCGAAGAGAATCCCGGCGGGTTCGAAGAGAGAATGATGTTGAAACTCCGGCTGAATTCCGGCGTGTGTATCGATGATTGTACGAGTCGGGAGTGGGAGACGTTACTGCAGCGTGCCGAACCGTTTTCGGGGGAGTATGTTGTTATAAATCAAGAAAACCTCTCGCTTACTACGAAAGGTTTTCTTGTTGCGAACAGGCTCATCGGTGAGCTGTTGTGAATCGGTGTCATGTTTTCAGCATTTTGAACATATCTTTGACTTTCACCCTGTTGCCGTTGTGGAGAATGATGTGTTCGTACACCTTTGAGACGAACAGCGCGAACAACACCACGAATATAACCAGCACCCCTATAGCCACCAGCATTTCGGTGCCTTGAACCCGCCCCGACAGAATCGCGCCGGGCAGTGCAAACGGCGATGAAATCGGGAGATACCAGGACAGCTTCGTGAAAAGGCTTACATCAATGCTTGAATCCATTTCAAGTGCGGGTATGATGTACGCCAGGTAAAATCCTAATGCGCCGGTAAGCATGAGCGGCTGAAGTGCGGTCTGCAGGTCTTCGATTTTGCTCACGCTCGCTCCGATTAATGCCGAAATCAATGCGTAGAACAGGAATCCCAGTATGAAAATCAGCAGAATCAGCAGAATACTTATCGGGGTGAATCCCGCGAACACCGTAGAAAATTCCGATGATATTTCGGTGATAATCGGCTCGCTCACTTCGACTATTCCGGTGAGTTCGCCCAATATTCCGTACGGTGCGACGGCGAAGAACGCAATGGTTGAGATTCCGCCGAGGATTACCACCGTTGTTAAAGCGACGAGCATTGTCCCTAACACCTTGCCCACCACCACCGCAAGCGGTTTGACCGAAGTCAGCAGTAGCTCCATAACGCGGGAGGCTTTTTCGGTGGCAATGGCTTGTGCGGTCAATTGACCGAACATCACGATTAACACGAACAGAATGACCGAAATCAGCATATTCATAATCCCGGTAATTACCTGCGCGATTTCGCTTTGCTGCTTTTCTAACCCCACGAAGATGCCGGTTTGTACATAGGTATTCGCCCGGTAAACGTTTTCTTCCCGAACCCCCAGTGAAATAAGGTTCGCTTTGTGAATCTGCGATTCAAAGATGGCGAGTACCGCTTGACAGTCGGAATTGCTCATTATCGACGGGTCTTCCGGGCGGAATATTTTGAGTTCATAACCAACGCCTTCGCCATGAACCTCGACTGAACCCGGCAGAATCATTACTAACACCTCCGCTTTATCGCCGGGGGTGATTTGATAAACTAAAGCTTCGGTTTGTTCGTCTTCAATATGCTCGAATTCGATTCCGATTTGCGGTAAAACGGAGAAGTCGATGTTCAGTGATGTATGGTCGTAGATGTAGATTTTTTCAATAGCAAACTCAGCGAACTCGCTGTCTTTTTTGTCTTCGTCGGAACCGGACGCAAGAATCCCCGGCAGGAAATTCGCCAAGGCAATCATCAGCGTGAATATAGCTACCGTAATCGACATACTCACGATGAATGATTTCGCTTTAATGGTTTGGATGTAGGTGAATTTCAGTACATTCTTCCAGCCTTTTATACGCATATCGAAACTCCTCCTTTATTTGTTATAACACTCATTCTGTAATCCCTCCTTCTGTGAATTCGCCGATTTCTCCGCCGACTTTTTCTACGAAGATTTCGTGGAGAGAGGGTTCGCGCAGCTCAAACTTTACGAGGGTGACTCCTGCTTCGACGATTTTCGTGAGGAGTGTTTGCGCTTGCTTTTCTTCGGAGATTTTGAAATCGGTTTGGTTGGGGGTGTGGGTGAGGGGTTCGAGTCCG